>Ga0351931_1020_pt1 | contig 41558 bp, 43 predicted proteins | sample BONcelT113001E11_FD_205818 | JGI IMG/M metagenome (GOLD analysis project Ga0351931, IMG submission 205818) | Enriched cells from coal bed in the Powder River Basin, Montana, United States - BONCAT cells T11 rep2 HSBNCT.T11.300.1.E11 ... | reverse complement strand
CACCGAAACAAAGATAAGGGGAGAGCAGCTCCGCAGGGAATTGGAACTTCAGAAAATGGCAACCTTTGCGGAATACCTCACCACCTTACAGGGAGGCAAAAATGTCTAACATAATGAAGAAAGGCAATAATCCTCTCCCCGCTCTTCCGACAGTATTGGGAAACCTTGCCCCTATGGAACTCCCCGAACCGGACTTCGGGAGGGGGTTGATACCCAATTTTCTTCAGAAGCGGAAGCACAAACAGATGGCTGAAATTTCCAAGTATCGTGCCGAGATATCCGAGGCACAGTTAAGGGAGGTTAAAGCTAACGGCGAACGGATAATGGAAGTAATGACCTACGGAAGAAGGTATGAAGTGGCAGTAGCTGAGCTGGAACACACCAAGACGATGTTCAAGCTCGAAGAATATGAAAAGCAGGAGATTGTCAGAGGATATGCCCTGAAGAATGAAGAGCAGACCATCAAAAACAGTATGCTCAGGAAAGAGGAGAAAGATTTGGATTTTTCGTTGAAAATGAAATACAAGGATGCGGGTTATGATTCAGAGAATGAAGATAGGGAATGACGCTGAAACATATCTGCCCGTCTACGTGAAGGCAGAGGATAGGTTCAAGGGAGTTCTTCTTCTTGGAGCGACGGGGGGAGGAAAAACGGTTACCTTAAGCCACGCTGTCCAGAACGACAGCTATTCTCCCGTGGCAAAGATAATCGTTGACCCATCGGGATTCTTTGCCAAAGAGGTTTATGCGATTATGAAAGGCAAGGCTGATTATTGTTCCCTGGAACATCCTATCGGGATTAATCCAATGCTTGCTCCTTATAAGCCTTACCAGATAGCAGACCTTATAAGTGAAACGGTGAACCAAATGGTTGTATTAACCACCTCCAATGAAAGGTTTACCGTGAATATGAAAAAGATATTAGAGCCTGAGGTAGTCAAATGTATCGAATTAGGTCGGACCACCTTAGAAGAAGTAAACGCCAATATCGAAGCTCAGAGAGGACACGCAGAGACGAGGGACGGGATTATCGCCCGTCTCTCTATCCTTCTTCAAGACCCTGATTTCAAACAGCTCATCTGCGGAAAAGGCTTTGAGATAAACAAGCTCATTGACCGCCAGGGAACGTTTATCTTGGATTGCAGCGGAATGGGATACGCCAAGCAGGTGTTTATTGGAGCTCTCATCACCAATCTGGTGAAAGCCTATTTTCTTTACTCAAAGCCGAAGGAGTATAAGCCTCTGATTTTAATGATAGACGAGGCTCATAACTTCGTTTCCCAGGAATTTACCATCATCACCAAACAGGCTCGGAAATATCAGATAGCCACCATACTTAGCACCACAGACTTTTCGATGATGCCCAAGCCCCTGGTCCATTCTATCCTCTCAAATTCAGGCACGCTGGTTTGTTTGAGAGCTGGACACGTTGAAGCATCGATGATCGCTCATGAGTTTCAGAGCATTGCGGCTAGCGACATCCAGGGATTGGAAAAATACCATGCAGCGGTCAAGACGCCGGATACTGAGGCTATTGTGAAACTGCCCAGACCCATATTTGTGAAACCGATGGAGGTCAAACCTACTAAGATTGAAAGAAGGACTTTTGATCTTCAATGGTTTGATCTCCCGTCCTACTCGTTTCAATTTGACTACGACCAAAATGGACGAGTCGTCGGTAACGGCTTCCAGCAAGAGCCGGAAACACCGCCTAACTCAACGGAGGGAGGCTAGGCAATATGCTGACGGTGACGTGATTGTGCTGGCGACGGATCAAGCTCATTCGATTTCACGCGGTGAGTTTGGTCCTAAAGGACGAATAAGTTTAGCTCCCCTCTCAGCTGCCGATGGTGGCTGAGAGGGGGCAAACCCTAAGGATGCTATGCCTGAAGAATTTTTGACTCCTCGTGAAGTAGCGAAGATCCTCAAGGTCTCACCGGAATGGGTGTATAAGCATGCCAAAGAATACGGAGGGGTTAAAATCGGACGGCTGGTTCGGTTCAGTAAGAAGATTTTCAATAGAATAATCGAGGAGGTGATAAGGAATGGCAGTTTACAGGCACCGGGACAAGTGGACCTACGACTTCGAGAAGAACGGGAAGAGATATCGCCAGGGAGGATTCCCGACCCGCAAGCAAGCGGTCGAGGGGGAGGCGAAAGCAAGATCGACCACTCCAAAGATAAATATGGATTTCGCCAGACTCTGCAAATCAAGGCTTCAGGAACTGGCATTAAGGAGGACTAAAGGACACTGGGAAAGAAACGTCTTAATCTTTGAGAAGCTGATGGACAGATGGGGACACAAGCGGGAAATAACGATGGTTGATGTCGAGGAGTTATTGGGAGAGATATCCCAGGAATCAAAACACAAAGCCAATCGGTATTTGGCGATGATTAAAGCCCTCTTCCGGCACGGGATTAAACGGAAACTTGTCGATTACGACCCTACTATCGGAGTTGATCCCTACGGGATAAAGAAAGAACGAAAATATATTCCTCCCGAAGAAGATATGGAAAAGGTTTTAAACCTGGCTCCTAAAGAGTTCAAAGACTATCTCATTACTCTTCTGCATACTGCCGGGAGAATGAGGGAAATCAACAAACTCAAATGGGAAGACGTTGACCTGGACGAGGATTATTTAGTCCTTCGCACCCGCAAAGCCAAGAACTCAGATGTGGCAGAAAGAAAAGTCCCACTCACCAAGACGCTTAAATCCATACTGGAAGCCCTTCCACGAAAGGGCGAGTATGTTTTCTCCCACCCAGACGGAACCAGATACGACAATCGGATTAAGATGATTCGTTCACTCTGCGAAAAGGCAAAGGTAAAAAGGTTCACTTTTCACAATTTAAGGCATTATTCAGCTTCTAAACTGGCAAATGCCGGAGTAGCGATAACGGATATACAGGAGATTTTAGGACACACCAGACCCACTACAACGGATAATTACTTGCAGGCAATTAAAGGAAGCGTCCGAAATGCGATTGATAAATTGGAAAATCCCCCGCCAGACCCCCCACCGCAACATTTGGGGTAATGGCGGAAGTGCATGGGAATCGAACCCACCCGCCAGCTCGTCACCGGCACACTGGTTTTGAAGACCAGGAGGCCCACCAGGACCCCTCCACTTCCGTTGCTATAGTTTATTGATTGGAGCCTGCAATGTCAATCAGGGTTTTCATTCGCACAAGGCATGGGGAAGACGGCTTGAATAGCTTGAGTGGCTTGAGAGGAGAGGAAAAGAGGGCTTGATTGGCTCGAGGGGTGGAAAGGGCGAAGATGAGAGATATTCTTCTCAGAAACTGTCTGTCGAGAAATGGGTCTTTGCCCTCAAGCTATTCAAGCTATTCAAGCCGTCTTTACTCAAAATTGAACTCTTTCTCCGTGAAGAGGGTTTTGCATACGTCAACCACCGTTGGGTCGTAGCGGGTTCCGCTGTTGTCGATGATCTCTTTCAGGGCTATGTCCGTACCCAATGCCGGGCGGTAGGGTCTGTGGGTTGCCATGGCCTCTACCACGTCGGCTACGGCGAGGATGCGGGCTTCCGTTATTATTGTTTCCTGGCTTATGCCGTGGGGGTAGCCGGTGCCGTCGAGGCGTTCGTGGTGCTGGATGGTTGCCACTGCCACGGGCCAGGGGAACTCGATGCCCTTGAGGATGTTGTAGCCCGCCTGCGCGTGGGCCTTGATTATGTTGAATTCGAATTCGTTGAGCACTCCGGGCTTGCTCAGGATCTCCGCGGGGACGATTATCTTTCCTATGTCGTGGAGAAAGCCCATGACCTCGAGGCCGTCGATAAATTCCTGGGGGAAGCCCATCTTTCGGCCGATGGCGCAGGATAGCTGGGCGACGCGCCTCTGGTGGCCCGCCGTGTAGGGGTCTCGCATCTCTATCGTCGTCGCCAGCGCCCTGACGGTGCCGTCGAGAGTCTGCCGCATGTTCCCGAGGCTGTCTTTCAGCGCGTTTTCCGCCTTGATCCTCTCGGCTATCTCACCTTCGAGGAAGCGTGTCTTTTCCCGCACCTTTTCACCGAGATGGGTGTTGAGCTTTCTCAACTCCTGCTTGGTGACGGAGAGGCTTTCGTTGCGGCTTACAAGGTTATTGAAGGTGGAATGGAAGAAGTTAAGGATCTTTTGAGGATCGGCAAAGAACTCGTGCATTCCGCCGTCAAGCTCTATCGCGACACTCGCAGGGGCAGCACCATTATGCCGCGGCCTTCCCCGGGTAAGTATCGATTCCACGGTGGCCGCGAGCACGTCTGCACTGTAGGGCTTGGTGATATAATAATCCGCACCCGCCTCAAGGCCCTTCACGACGTCCTTCACGTTGGAAAGGAGGGTCAGCAGGACGAAAGGTATGTGCTTGAGCCCCTCGTCGGCCTTGAGGGTCCGACAAAACTCGTACCCGTTCATCTGAGGCATTTCGACATCGCTGATGATAAGATCGGGCATGACTTCATTGACCTTGTAAAGCCCATCCATGCCGTTTTCGGCTACAATGACCTCGTATCCCTTTTTGACGAGAATCTCTTCAAGGATCTTCGCCTGGGTCCTGCTGTCTTCTGTCACGCAGATACGCTTCGCCATATATAATCACCGGCGTGAGACCTGAGGTCCCACGATAGTGTTATCGGATTCACATGGGGAAACTTAAAAGATGGTTGGAACCGTTAGAACCGTTGGAGTCGTTGGAACCGAATAAACCAGAGGAACCTTGTTGAAAACTTATTCTCTTTCGAAAAGTAATATATCTGCAATACTGCCTGTGGGGGAGATCTAATGGCAATTGTGTCGTTTGAAGAGCCTCAAATCTGGCAGAAAGCCAGAGCGCTGACTAACAGGATCTACCGTGCTACAAGCCAGCCATCCTTCTCGAAGGATTTCGGACTCATTGACCAGTTGCGCAGGGCAGCAGTGTCAATCAGTTCCAACATCGCTGAAGGCCATGAGCGTGGAGGAACAAAGGAGTTTCTCCAGTTCCTGTCCGTAGCAAAAGGCTCGTCAGGCGAAGTCCGCTCCCAACTGTACGTGGCCCTCGATCAGGGATATATGGAGAAAGCAGAGTGCGAACAGTTAATAGATGACTTCAGGAAACTCGCAATTATGATCAACAACATGATGAAATATCTCAAAACAACTTCCCACAAAGGAACAAAATACCCCTGAATGTAAGAGGTACAACGAATATCTCCAGGTCTTTACGGTTCTAACGGCTCAAACGGTTCTAACGGCTCAAACGTTTTTTATCAGTGCTCTGCAGTAGTCTCGGAAGTTGTTTACTGCTATGAAGAATTCCCGCATCATTATGACCCAGTAGTATTGGCCTTTCGGGGTGAGGGTGAGGGTGGGGCCGGATTTGATTAGGGCGCCGGTGAGGCGGAAGAAGGTTATTTCGGGGAGGAGGTAATGGTAGGCGTTGACGCCGTGCTTCTTTGTGAGCTCGTCGAGGTCGAGGGTGATGCCAAAGAGCTTCATGAGAAAATCGTAGAGGAGACGCTCTCTCGTGCCGCAGTCCTTTCGGGCGGCGACGGGGAACTCTCCCTTTTCCAGGCGGTCGATGTATGCGGGGATATCGAATGTGTTCGAGTAGACGCTGCCGCCGAGGTAGCCTATGGAACCGCTCCCGAGGCCGGCATACTCGTCGTAGTTGACGACGTATTCGTCAATCATGACATCGCCGCGGGAGAAGCACCATGCCGTGCTGGGGCGGTAGGTGTCATGGAGCATGTCCGTGATCTTCATGTAGAGGTCCTGGCCGCGGTCGTAGTCGACGCGACCCAGTTTCCTGCCCATGATCTTCTCCGTGGAGGTTGAGACCATGAGGGGGTAGAACGTCACCTGGTCCACGGCAAGGTCCATGAGGACGCCGAGATCGTGTTCGAGCATCTCCATCGTCTGGGTGGGGAAGTTGAAGATCATGTCCACATTGAGGGTGTCGAAGCAGCCCATGGTTTCCTTGAGTCTCCCGGCTATCTCTTCCCCGCTGCCGTACTTGTGATAGCGTTCAACGGCCTTGAGGATGCCGTCGTCGAATGTCTGGACACCAACGGAGAGGCGGTTGACACCCATATCCTTAAGCTGTGCCAGGTTCGGCTCCGTGAGGTGGTTCGGGTTCGTTTCGACAGAAACCTCCCGGATGTGGAACATATCCCTCGCCAACCTCAGTGTCTCCCCGAGTTCGTCGATGAGGACCGTCGGTGTGCCGCCGCCGACGTAGACGGCGTTGAAATCATACCCGAGATCGCGATACATCCCGATCTCCCTGCGCAGCGCCTTGAAATAAACCCGTGCTATCTCCTCCCTGAAAACGACGCGGTTGAAAGAACAGTAGGGGCAAAGCTCCTCACAAAAGGGCACATGAAGGTAGAGGAGCCTCGGTATGGAGGCGGACGGCCTCGGGACCTCGTAGGATTCGCCCGGCGAGAAACGCAGATAGTCCGCATTTTTCTTCCGGGCCACATTGCATATGAGTTTTTCGATCACCATGGCAAATTGAGGAGTAAGGATACAGGATGGAGGGGTCGAAAACCTTATCTCCCTGTTCCCTGCCCCCTCAGGTGATTTAGTTTAAAGGTCACAGCGGCGAAAAATCAAGCACATATTCCCCGGCCCCGGAAATAACTTGACATGACCGGCAAAGGTCGTTAAAACATGGGCATATTTTATGAAGAAGATTTTCTTTCCAACAGTTATCACGCTCTTGCTTTTCGGGACCGTCGCCGGTTGTGCACTGGATGACTTTTTCTCCCCCAATTACGGCAACAAGGAATACCCTACAACGGACCTTCCCGACCTTGCGGCAAAGAAAAAGCAACAGGAGCCCGCTGCCGACCAACCGCAGCGCGTGACCGCTCCCGATGAGGAAGCAAAGCTGGGGCCCACGCCGAAATCAGCGAAGCAGACCGTGCGCGACGAGAGCATCGATGGCCGCGGGACCCCCGCGAGCTCAGGTGCCGCCGGTCCGCCGGTCCTCGTCAAGACCGGCCCGCGCACCACCTTCACCGGGAACGTCACCGCCGTGGATTACGTCGGAAAAACGATATCCGTCAAGAGCACAGGCAAGAACCTGACCTTTGACCTTACCAATCCCGTTGCGCGGGGTTATCCTAACATAGGCGAGATCCAGATAGGCGACACCGTCACCCTTGGATACATAAAGAACGGCATCGGCATCGTCAAGGGGGAAAACTTCCACCAGGATCTCCAGAACCAGACCGCCCCTGACGAGCTCGCGTCATCGCAAAAGGGCAACCGGCGCACAACAGCCAAACAATCATCCAACAACCGGGCCGCGCCGGTCCGCGTCAAGCACAAGGTGAATACGCTGGCCTTCAAGGATGTCGACAACAACAAGGATGGCAAGATCTCCCCGGTAGAACTCTGCACCGTGATACCCTCCCTCACCATGGAAGATTTCAAGAAATATGACCGCAACAGCGACGGCTGCCTCAACGAAGCGGAATACAGGGACGTCAGGAAGAGATAAAGGCGGCTTGAATAGCTTGAGTCGCTTGAATGGCTTGAAAGTGAGGGACCATAGAGCGCGGTCAGATCCCGAAGCCTTACAGGATCGCTCTATCCCGGGCCTTTAGCCTTCAAGCGACTCAAGCTATTCAAGCCGCCTCTGTATGGTTCAGACTTGCGCTTTGAAATGTTTTTTGAAGGTTTTCTCCAGGGTTGTTTTGACGTCCTCGCGGAAACCTTCGTAGCTCTTGAGGAATTCTTTACCTTCGGGGGTTATGTTGGAGCCGCCGCCTGAAACACCGCCTACCTTTCTATCCAGAAGTGCGAAGCCGAGGCGCCTCTCTATCGACTGGAGCATCAGCCAGGCCTTGCGGTAGGACATGTTGAGATCCATCGCCGCCCTGTGGAGGGAACCCGTTTCCTCTATCCGTTTGAGTACCTGATAAGGACCCTCGCCGAACGCCTTTCCGTCGTTATCTATCCATACCTTGTAACCCACTTTCATATCTCGGCTCCCTTCTTTCTCCAACAAAGCAATTATAGAGAATTTCCTGTAATCCTGTCAAGTTACAATATTGTTCCCGACACCCTCCGCCCCTGCTTCACGTCTTCACGGATGACCAGCCTCCGTGGCCCACGTCAAAATCCCTTTTATTGCGCAGACGTAGCCATATCGTTCAGTATCTCGTACAAAAAGTGAACAACAGGCCAAAAATGACCTTGACTTAGCTTTATATCCAATGATATATAACGTTCGTTATGTTCAAACAGATATAAGGAGGTCGAACCCATGCTTTCTCTCGCACGGTCTGCTTTGTTCGTTTTCATCCTGGCTGCACTGACCATCATATTTACCAGCGGTGCCGGCGCGGAGGATAGAAGTTCGAAGGGTGATGTATTCACCCTTGGCGAGATCGAGGTTAAAGATCGATCAGAGGTCAGCAAGAATGTGACGGTGGAAAAGATCTACGAGGAAGATATGCGCGACTTCAACAAGAACAACGTCGCGCAGGCCGTCAACCTGCTCCCCGGGGTCACGCTGACGAAGAACAGCAGAAACGAACAGATGGTTTACATCCGTGGATTCGATATGAGACGCGTTCCGATCTACCTCGACGGCATTCCCATCTATGTACCCTATGACGGCTATCCCGACCTCGGGCGATTCCTGACATACGATATGTCCCGGATCACCGTTTCCAAGGGGTTCACGTCGGTGCTTTACGGCCCGAACACCGAAGGCGGGGCGATCAACATGATATCGAAAAGGCCGCAGAAGGCCTTTGAGGGAAATATCAGCACGGGGTACGCCACGGGAGACACCTTCACGAGCTACATCAACCTCGGAACCAACCAGAAAAAATGGTATCTCCAGGGAGGCGGGTCCTATGTGAGCAGTGATTACACCAGGATGTCCGACAGTTTCAGGGAAAGACCGACGGAAAACGGGGGGCACCGCGAAAACTCCTACTACAGGGACAGGAAATACAACATGAAGTTCGGGTTCACGCCCTTCGACGGCCACGAGTATGCCATCAGCTACATGAACCAGCACGGCGTGAAAGGCAATCCTCCATACGCCGGCACGGACCCATCCGTTACCGTCCGGTACTGGCAGTGGCCCTACTGGGACAAGGAGAGCGTCTACTTCACATCAAAAACGCCTATCGGGCAGGATTCCTATTTCAAGGTAAGGCTCTACTACGATCAATATCAAAACTCCCTGTACAGCTATGATGACGCCACCTATTCGACAATGAAGAAGGGCTCCTCCTGGATGAGCGATTTCAGCGACAATACCGGCGGCGGCTCCATCGAGGCCGGGACGACCCTCATCCCCAGGAACAACGTAAAGGCCGCCTTCCATTACAAGGAAGACCGCCACAAAGAGCACAACGAGCCGAACCCTTACCAGAATTTCAAGGACGAGATATGGTCCGTCGGGCTGGAGGACACGCTTCAGATCACCGACAAGTTCTACACCATCTTCGGTGCCAGCTATGACAACATCAAGACGGTCGAGGCCGAAGACTACAATTCGAAAACGAAGAAGTTCTCCGATTTCCAGAAGGACAGCCAATCATCCTTCAATCCCCAGGTCGGGTTCTTCTATGATCTCACCAACACGGCCAGGGTCCATGCAAGCGTGTCGAAAAAGACCAGGCTTCCCGTGCTGAAGGACAAGTACTCCTACAAACAGGGAACGGCCCTGCCCAACCCGAACCTGAAACCGGAGAAATCCATCAACTATGAACTGGGATACCAGGATACATTCTTGAAGAAGATCGCGCTGAAGACCGCCATCTTCTATTCCGACATAACGGATATGGTCATGCAGGTCAAGGTTCCCGATCCGTCCAATCCGGCGACAACATTGAACCAGAACCAGAACATCGGCGATGTGAGGAGATACGGCGCCGAGCTCGACGTATCGGGCTCCATAATAACGAACCTCAACGGCGGTTTCAGTTACACCTATGTCTGGTCCGACAACAGGACGGATTCGACGCGGATAATCGATATCCCGAAACACAAGCTCGCCGCATACGCGAAATACATGCCCCTTAAAGGCCTTTCCCTCATCGCGGACATCGAGTACAATTCCCAGCGCTACAGCTCCTCCAATGGCGTAGAGACGGCCGGGGCCTTCGCCGTCGCCAACTTCAAGGCCGCTTACGAGTTCCTGAAAGGCCTCACCATTGAAGGCGGGGTATCGAACATATTCGACAGGGACTATGTCCTTGCCGAGGGTTATCCCGAGGCGGGCAGAGGCTTCTTCAGTAACCTTGTTTACAAGTTCTGAGAAAGATGATGATCATCGAAGAGAAGTTCCACGTCCCGACCCGGTCTGCAAGGGATATTCTGAAAGACGGTCCTCAGGAGGCCGGCGATCTGTCATGAAAATAAGCTTCCTTCACAACATGGGGCGGGAACTTTTAATATCGCTGATCATCCATCTTTGTTTCTTCGGCGCCGTTGTGGTCTTCGGTCACAACCTCGAGAAACCCCGGGATGCGGTCCTCGTTTACCTCACCGACGAACTCCCCGGTGGAGGCTCGGGCGGATCGGGCGGTCCCGCGGCACCTTCAACGAAAACTGGAAGACCGGGAGCGCCATCGCTCCGATCCCAACCCCGGAACAAGCAGGCGATGAGATCGTTGTCGACGGCAAAGGCCCCTGAAAAAGATATCAAAGAGAACAGAGAGAAAGACAAGCAAAGGATTTCCGACAGCCCGGAGACCGGGGCAGACACGGCGAGCGTCTCGAACGGCCTACCGCAGCGGGCTGGTGGAGGTGAAGGCGGGCCTGGGACCGGCGGGGGGGCCGGTTTCGGGCCCGGCTCCGGCGGGGGAGCGGGAAGCGGCCACGGCTGGGGCGTGGGAAACGGCCGGGGATTGGCGGATGCGAGGATGCAGTATCTGAAAGAACATTTCACTTACATCCGCGACCTCATCATGAAGCATCTTGCATATCCCCATATGGCCAGAAAGATGGGATGGAAAGGAAAAGTGGTCATCGCCTTCGTTATCAGGGAGAACGGCACCGTGGAGAACACCCGCCTCGTCCGAAGCTCCGGATACGAGGTGCTCGATACCAACACGCTGAAAACCGTGAACGATGCACAGCCTTTCCCAAAACCCCCTGTGAAGGCGGAGATTGTCATACCCATCGTCTATAGACTCGAGTAGAAGGAGGAGGAGAAATGAACACGGACCACCTTGATCTGCAGCAATGCCTTCAGAAGGCATTGCTCTTCCACGGTGACCTTTGTGCGGGGATCACCCTGGGTACACGAATGTCCATACTGGGCCTCACGGCGATCGGCATCGAAGATCCCCTGGGAAAGGACCGCAAGAACCTTATCGTCTTCGTGGAGACAGACCGTTGTGCCACAGACGCCATCCTGGCGGTGACCGGATGCCACCCGGGGAAGAGAACGATGAAGATACTGGACTACGGCAAGATGGCGGCGACATTCATCAACCTCGCGACAGGAAAAGCCGTCCGTGTCGCGACGAAGGACAAGACGATGGACCCGGACAACGAATACACCCGTGAGATGATCGAAGCGGAACCCCATTCGGAGAAATACGCAATGATGCCCGCCGAAGACCTCTTCGAGATCGCGGAGGTTGACGTGGAATTACGACCCGAGGATATGCCCGGCAAACCCCTGACGATAGTCACATGTTCCGCCTGCGGGGAAAGGATCATGGACATGAGGGAGATCAGGCAGGGCGGCAGGATACTCTGCAGGCCCTGTGCGGAAGGAACGACGTACTGGCGGAAAAAAGGCTGAAGACAGGATACTTCAATGACAGATGCAGCGATCGACTGGAATGAGGTCTGGAAAAGGGAGACTGCGAAAAGATCCGTGAAGAAACGGGATGTCAGTTTCTGGAACGAGAAGGCCCGCAATTTCTTCAAGAAACCTTGGGAATCGAACTATTCCGGGGATTTCCTCAAGATCATGGAGCCCAGGCGCTGCTGGACCGTTCTCGACATGGCATGCGGCACAGGCGCATTGACGATCCCCCTGTCGAGGTACGTCAGGAGGATAACCGCCGTCGATTTCTCCCCGAAAATGCTCGAAGGTCTCGAGGAGCAATGCCGGGCACAGGGCATCGAGAACGTCAAGACCATCAACGCAAGCTGGGAAGACGACTGGGAGTCCCGGGGCATCAGCGAATATGACGTAGTGGTGGCGTCGCGGTGCCTCGTCGTCGACGACCTTCAGGAAGCCGTCCTTAAATTGAACGGTGCGGCCCGGGAACGCGTCTACATTTCCACTATTGTTGGGGACGGGCCTCATGACCGAATGATCTATGAGGCTGTCGGGAGGCGACTCACTCCCGGGCCGGACTACATATACACGTACAATCTCCTGCACCAACTCGGCATTTATGCAAACCTCTTTATCATTAAAGACCTCAGGACGGAATCCTTCCGCGATAACGATGAGGCATTCGCATACTACGACCATTTCCTCGGAAAACTGACAGGTCGGGAAAAGCGGGGCCTGCGGGCTTACCTCCAGAAGCACCTCGTGTCAAGAAACGGGAGGTGGGTCTTCGACTATAAGAGAACAACGCGATGGGCGGTGATGTGGTGGGAAAAGGAATGAGAGAGGTCGTCTGCCCGTGAGGACGGGGCTCATCATCACATCGCTCTCCTGCGCTCTCCTTCTTGCGGTGGTGGTTTCCCTTGCGCTCGGAAAGTATCCCGTGGGTATTAGAGATATCTGCAATTTTCTTCTCTGGAAGATATTCAATACCGCTGCGACCTTCTCCGTCGACAGGCAATTGCTGGAGAACATCCTTCTCAACATACGCCTGCCCCGCATCCTGGCGGCGGTCTTTGTGGGCGCTTCCCTGTCGATCTCGGGGGCGGCCTTCCAGGCGATGTTCATCAATCCCCTGGTTTCTCCGGGCATCCTGGGCGTCCTCGCGGGGGCGTCCTTCGGTGCCGCGCTTGGCATGATACTCTCGAAAAGCTGGCTCTTCGTCCAGGCGAGTTGTTTCATCTTTGGTTTCCTTGCTGTCATGGCGGCCGTCGCGGTCGCCCGGTTCTACAAAGGCAACACTGTGCTTCTCCTGATTCTCGGCGGGGTAATAAGCGCCGGACTTTTTACATCCCTTTTGTCCATCGTGAAATACCTCGCCGACCCCTACAACCAGCTTCCCGCAATAGTCTACTGGCTCATGGGCGGACTCACCTTCGTCGACGCAGCCACGATCAGGACCACGGCAATTCCCGTCGTCGTCGGCGTCGGTCTCATCATCTCCCTGTCGGGATACCTCAACGTCCTGAGCATGGGCGACGAAGAGGCCCGGGCCATGGGCGTCCCTGTGGAACGGATACGCATCGTCCTCATTATCCTCGCGACGATGCTGAGCGCCATCACCGTCGTGCTCGCCGGGATGGTCGGCTGGGTGGGGCTCATTATTCCCCACATCGCGAGGATGATCGTCGGTCCCGACAACCGCATTCTTATCCCGGTGAGCGCCCTCATCGGCGCACTTTACCTCGTGGCCGTCGACGACGTTTCCCGTCTTCTCTTCACAACCGAGATACCCCTCGGGATCATCACGTCTCTCGTGGGCATACCCTTCTTTGCCGCTGTCCTCAAGAGGGCCGGCAGGGGGTGGAGCTGATGGCTCTTATCGAAGCAAAGAGCGTCACCCTTGCGTACACGGACAAACCGGTCCTCACGGACATCAGCATGGAGGTCCGCGAGGGAGAGGTCGTCACGCTCCTTGGCCCGAACGGAAGCGGGAAAAGCACCCTTCTCAAATCGCTTCTCGGCCTCATCAGGCCGAAAAACGGCACAATCCTCCTTTGCGGCAGGGACATTGCGTCCATCCCGCAAAAAGAACTGGCAAGGCAGGTGGCCTACGTTCCCCAGACCCACAAAAGCGCTTTTCCGTTTAACGTTTTCGATGTCATCCTCATGGGAAGGATGCCCCACAAGACCTTTTTCTTCCGGTACTCACGAGAGGATACCGATATCGCGCAAGACGTTATGGAGAGGCTTTCCATCACGCATCTCTCGGCTCGCCCCTATACCGAGATAAGCGGGGGGGAGAGACAGCTCACTCTCGTCGCGAGGGCACTCGCCCAGGAAGCTCGCATCTTCATCATGGATGAGCCGGCGAGCGGCCTCGACTACGGCAATCAGCTCAGATTGCTCGAACATATCACCACCCTGTCGCATGAGGGCTACACCTTTGTCAAGTCGACCCATTCACCGGAACATGCTCTCTGGATAGCCCACCGGGCGATCATGATCAGGGACGGGGCGATAATCGCCGATGGGTGCTGTAGCGACGTCGTGACGAACGAAGCCTTGTTTCGGCTTTACAACGCCCGGGTCAACGTGGTCAGATTGAACGGTTCGCTCCGGGTATGCGTACCGGAAGCGATCCACGCCAACGGAGTCCGGGAACACCTTTCAGGTCATCGAGACAGGAATTCATTGGAGGTCATGTGATGATCAGCTACGAGGAAGCTCTGAAGAAGGTGCTGGAGAATGTGCACGCCCTGCGGCCCGAAAGACGGCCCGTCGTCGAAAGCACGGGACAGGTGGTGGCGCAGGATATCCTTTCCGATCTCGATCTGCCCCAGGCCGACATCGCGGGCCCGGACGGGTATGCGGCCAGGTCCTCGGACCTTCTGGGGGCGACGAGGGATACTCCCGTTACCCTGCGCATCATCGGCGCCGCCCGTGCGGGTCGGCCAACAAGAAAAACCGTGCGGCCCGGAACTGCGATCCGGATTATGACGGGTTCCCTGGTTCCCGATGGCGCCGATTGCGTCGTTCGCTTCGAAGACACAGATGAGCCGGGAAACAAGAACGGAGCAAATAAAGAAAATTCTTCGACGGTCACCATCTTCTGTGCTGCAAAAAAAGGGACAGGTATCCGCCGCTCGGGAAGCAACATGACGATGGGAACCGTCGTGATGGTCAGGGGAACGGTCATGGGCCCCACGCAGATTTCGGCACTCTTGTCCATCGGGCAGACGAGGGTCACCGTGATCCGTCGGCCCGTCGTAACGATAACAGCAACGGGGGATGAGCTGATCGATCCGGGAAAACAGCTGTCTCCCGGGAGGACCTACAATTCCAACGCGGCGGCAATCGCCTCCCTTGTCGGCCACTATGGGGGCATACCGAGAATCCTCGGCGTTGCGCGAGATAGTGAGGCATCCATCCTGGAGAAGTTCCAAAAAGGGCTGGATTCCGACGCAATTATCACGAGCGGCGGTATTTCCCATGGAGATTTCGACCTTGTCCGCTTGACTCTCGGGAGAATAGGGAGAACCCTCTTTTCACGGATCAATATGGGCCCTGGCGCTGGCGCCGTTTTCGGCCTCATCAACAGGCCCCCCGTGAGGGGCAGAAGCGGCGAGGTTCCGGTCTTTGCCCTTTCAGGCTCTCCAGCAGGCTGCCTCATCAATTTTGAAACCCTTGTGAGGCCCGCTCTTCTCAGGATGCAGGGGCTTGCACGGTTGAGCCACCCCTGCGTGGAGGCAACAGCCGTCAATCCGGCGGCCAACAGGAAGGCAATGCCCTGCGTGAGATGGGCACACCTTGAAGAAAGGGACGGGGAATTCAGGGTTACGATCAATGCGGGGGGCAGCAGGGCGAATCTGACATCGATTGCCATGGCCAATGCGCTGACGATCCTCCCAGAGGAATCAGCGGTCGGGGCAGGAGACACCGTACGGGTCTTGCCTCTCGATTGGGACCGATACCAGTTCGGGACCCGCACGTAAAGGAAAGCTGCCGTGACGACATGCAGAAAGAAATGGGGAGCGCGTCACACCCCCGGAATGCGATGCCTGCGTTTCGGGGCCGCGTGTGCGCTCATGATCGCTGCGCTGACGTTCCTCCTGCCCGCGGGCGAACTTCCTGCGAGAGAGCTCACCGATATATTCGGCCGGAAGGTCGCCGTCCCCGACTATATACGGAGGGCCTACGCCACGTCGCCGCCCGCCACTTATATGCTCTATGCCATGGATCCCACTGTCCTCGCGGGTCTTAATACGCCCGTCAGGGAATGGGAGAAAAAACATCTCCGCCGACACATGCAGGCACTGCCTGTGCTCGGCGGATGGTTCGGGCAGGGAAATGTGCCGAATATCGAGATGGTGCTGAAGGCAAATCCCGAGATCATCATCGTAACGAGCCTGAACTCCTCCATCGAAGCAAGGACGAGCCAGGCTCTTAAAGACGTTCCCATACCGGCCGTAAGCGTGCAAATACAAAGACTCTCCGATTATTCCGAGGCCTTCACCAGCCTCGGTGAGGTCCTCGGGCGGCAGGGGCGTGCGAAGAAACTGAGCGAATATGCCCGGAAGACGCTTGCGCAGGTGTCGGGAATCGTGAAGGCCATACCGCCGCAGCGCAGGATACCGGTCTATTACGCCGAGGGAGAGGACGGGTTGAGCACCGAGTGTCACGGGTCCATGCACGTTGAGCTCATAGAACTGGCCGGGGGGCGTAACGTCCATCGCTGCCCGGCGAAGGATGTCTACGGCATGAAGAAGGTCTCGCTGGAACAGGTGCTGCTCTACGACCCGGAGGTCATCCTTGTCTTCGAGCCCCTTTTTTTCAAGAGCATCTTCTCCGACCCCAGGTGGCGCCACATCAAGGCCGTAAGAGAGCGACGGGTCTACCTCATTCCGAGACAGCCCTTCAACTGGTTCGATCGTCCGCCGTCCTTCATGCGCCTTCTCGGCCTCAAGTGGCTGACGAACCTCCTCCATCCAAACCTCTATCGCGTCGACATCGTGGAGGAAGCACAGGCTTTCTTTCGTCTCTTTCTCGACATGGATCTGACCCGGGAAGAAACGTTGAAGATCATGAACCGTGAAACAGGTTCGAGGTTTTAGGTTTCAGGCTTCAGGTTCCAGGTGACGGCAGAAAGACATCCGGGACAATCCGCGGTCCCCACCTCGTCGCGTCACGCTGTTCAGCATCAACATCCGCCAAAAGAAAATAATACTTGACAGCGTTATTACCTTGTGTATATAACACTATATGGTCATCCTCTTGCGCACTCCGTGCATACCGAGGAGTGGCAGGCGAAAGATGAACGAGGTAAGTGTAATGATCGGAACGAACCCAAAGGAGGTTCATCCCTTAATAACGCAACTCCTCTAATAATCCTTTCTATTGGGGATATGGTCGTCGCGTGCATGTAGCCGGGCGGCCATATTTTCTTTCAGGCCCTTTGCCCGTTCCCTCTCACCGACCGGTGGAATCATCATCGGTCTGTCAGCAGCCCGGTTCGCCCGGGTGGCCGCAGCAGCCGCGCATGGTAACCATCTTCTTCATGTTGTTGCGAAAAATAAGCCACACCTTTCTCCACAGGGGCATGTCGGCGTGGAGGTTCGTGAAAAAGGCCCGCGCGCTAGGCCTCTCGTGATCGTGATCGTGATCCTTCACGGCTTACGTCTTGTCACCGACAAGGGGCAGGACCTTATCTATGTGGAAATAGACCACGAAGCGCTTCTCGTTCTTCTGCTCGTCCGGGATCTCGTACGTCTTGCGCCAGCGGAACTGTTCGATCTTCATGGGGTCTGACTCTTCACGGATCTTCGTTAGGTAGAGACGCTTTCCCACAAAAGCGTTCTCTGCCGCTTCAGCGAAGATATACGCGGCATGCGGATTCGACTGGAGGTTGGCATGGGTCAGCCGGTCCGTCATTATCCACACCGCCGTTTCCTCATCGACGAAATGGGGCCGCGAATAGACAGCCGCGTCAACGATGCCCTTTGCGTCCGCCGTGGCGAGAACACCCCTTCCCAAAGTGCTTTCAAAATATTCGCTGAGCTTCATGGACCCTCCTCTTTTGTGTATTACCTGTTGTCTCATTATAGCAAATAACCGGCACTTTGTTATAGAATAAGAGAAGAGCTATGGGAGTGTTGCCGCAAAGAGTTGAATGTGTCACGCAGGGGCCGCCGGGCCCGGGCCCTGTGGCATACTGGATGAGCCGCGATCATCGTGCCGCGGACAACTGGGCGCTTTTGTTCGCGCAGGAGACGGCCCTGAGGCACACCCTGCCCCTTATCGTCGTCTTCTGCCTGACCGATTCCTTTCTCGGCGCGACACTCAGGCAGTATGGCTTCATGCTCCGAGGTCTCGAAAAGGTCTCCAAATCGCTCGACGCGCTTTCCATTCCCTTCTTTCTTCTCACCGGAGAACCCGCGGATACCCTGCCTGGGTTCATCGAACGCAATCACGTGTCGTTCCTCGTGACGGACTTCGATCCCCTTCGCATCAAGAGACACTGGAAAGACGCGGTGGTTCGAAGGACCGGGATCCCTTTCTACGAGGTTGACGCTCACAATATCGTCCCCTGCCGCATTGCCTCGGACAAACGCGAGTATGGCGCCCATACGATCAGAAAAAAGATACAGCGGCTCTTGCCGATATTCCTTGACGATATGCCCGCCCTTCAAAGACATCCCTTCTATTCGGGCCTGAAGGGAAGCGATATTGACGTAAAGGCGTTGCTCAGGGGTTTCAGGGTAGACCGTTCGGTGGAGGAAGCCGACTGGATAAAACCGGGTGAAAATGAAGCGGTCAAGATGCTGGAGTCCTTTATCGCAGAGAAGCTCGACCGGTATGAAACAGACCGCAATGATCCCCTGAAGGATTGCCAGTCGAACCTGTCACCCTATCTGCACTTTGGGCAGATATCGGCCCAGAGGGTGGCGCTCGAGGTCAGAAACTGCTTTGCCCGCATCTCATCGAAGGATGCCTTTCTTGAAGAGCATATCGTTCGCAGGGAGCTCTCGGACAACTATTGCTGCTATACCCCGGAATACGACAGCTTGGAAGCCTTCCCCGAATGGGCGAAAAGAACCCTCAACGACCACCGTGCCGACAGGCGCCCTTATCTCTATTCCCGGGATCAACTCGAGACGGCGGCGACTCACGACGAGCTTTGGAACGCGGCTCAACGACAGATGACAACGACAGGAAAGATGCACGGCTACATGCGGATGTACTGGGCGAAAAAGATACTGGAATGGACAGATTCTCCCGATGAGGCACTTTTTGCCGCTATCTATCTCAACGACCGGTACGAACTTGACGGTCGCGATCCGAACGGCTACACGGGCATCGCCTGGAGTATAGGTGGGGTCCACGACAGACCCTGGGGGGAACGGAATGTTTTTGGAAAAATACGATACATGAGTTATAATGGATGCGCATCGAAATTCAATGTGAAACGTTACATAAATGGGGTCCGGTCCGGCACCCGGGATTAAACCAGGAGGGAGCAGGATATGGCGGGAAAAATGTCCATACCGAGTACAACAAAAAAAGGTGCCGCAGACGTCGCAAAGCGGCTCAGGGCCTTCGATGCAAAGGAGTCTTTCGCCGTTCTGGCCACGAATGACCAGGGGAATCCTTACACTTCCCTTATTTCCTTTGCCCTTACGCCCGACCTCGGGCAGGTCATATTTGCAACGCCGAAGGGCACCCGGAAGTTCAGGAATCTGACGGGCACGAAAGACGTTGCCCTGCTCATCGACAACCGTTCGAATCAGAAGAAAGGCTTCGTGGAGACACAGGCCATTACCGTCCTTGGCAAGGCCAGAGCGGTCCGCCGCGGCAGGGCATGGCTGGAATATGCGGGGATCTTCCTGAAGAAGCATCCCGAACTGGAGGAGTTCATAAATGCATCGACGACCGCCCTCGTCGTCATCGATGTACGGAGCTGCATCCACGTAGGGAACTTTCAGACCGTCACCCTCATGGAATGGGGCACGCAGGAGAGCTAGAAAATATGTGGAACTGGAAACCATTCTTTGAAGACGAACACATCAGTGTCTTTTGCGACCTCGACCAGATCATCGACACGGAAGCCGATGAGAATGGTCTCTACGCCTCACCGGATTGCTATCGTCCCCTGCCCCTTCGTTTCGGCGTATTCCTCTCGATTGTCCTCAAGAAGAAGGACGATGTGGGCCGCTATCTCGAGGAGCGCAAGAATCGCTCCCTTCCCTTCAAGGGATACAAATCCTACCGCTATTCCCTCTGCCTCGCCGAGATAGACGCGCGTGACATGCGCTGCCGTGTCCTGCCGGCAGGAGACTACGATTCAAAGGACCGCGAACTCGGCGACACCTGCATCATCACCGACATCACTCCACCCATCCTCCCCGGCATAAACGAGGAATGGAAACCCATACGATCAAAACGGTCCCACCCCATGATCCGGGAGCTGGCAAAGATGTTCTTCCCGAAAGAATAGAGGCGGCTTCTCGCCCGTTCGTTCCTCACTCAAGTCCGCAGCGATCGCAGAGCGACGAACGGGCGTGAGATAAGGTCTTTGTTTTCAAATTGACATCATTCCTTCCGTTGGGTTATATAGTGGGCATGATTGAACGGTATACGCGGGAGCGGATGGCTCGGGTTTGGACGGATGAGAACAAGTACCGGAAATGGCTTGATATAGAGGTCCTCATCTGTGAGGCATACACGAAGCTTGACCTCATACCTGAAGAGGACATGAAGAACATCAGGGAGAAGGCGAACTTCGATGTTGCAAGGGTGCTCGAGATCGAAGAGAGGACCCGGCACGACGTGGTGGCCTTCATCGAGAACGTCGCGGAATACGTCGGGCCGTCATCCAAGTACATCCACATGGGCGTCACCTCGTCGGACATACTCGACACATCCTTCTCATGCCTTCTCAACGAGGCGGCGGACATTCTCATCGAGGATATCCATGCGCTCATGGAGGTCCTCAAGGAAAAGGCTTACGCCTGCAAGGACATGCCCGCCATAGGCAGAACCCACGGCATCCATGCCGAGCCGGTTACCTTCGGCCTCAAGATAACCCATTTCTATGATGAGATGAAACGGAACCTGGAGAGGATGAAGGCGGCGAAGGAACGCATCCGTTACGGAAAGATATCCGGCGCCGTCGGCACCTACGCCCACGTCCCGCCTTCTGTGGAAGAGCACGTCTGCGAAAATATGGGCCTCAAGGTATGCCCCATATCATCCCAGATCATTCCCCGGGACTACTACGCGGAATTTTTTACGACCTTAGCACTCACGGGCTCCACCATCGAGCGCATGTCCATGGAAGTCCGCAACCTCCAGCGCACCGAGGTGGGCGAGGCGGAGGAGTTCTTCCGCAAGGGACAGACGGGGTCGTCGGCGATGCCCCACAAGAGAAACCCCATCGCATCGGAGAACCTCTGCGGCATGGCACGGCTCCTCCACGGCTTTGCCGTGACGGCGATGGAGAACATCCCCCTGTGGCACGAAAGGGACATCAGCCACTCATCGGCGGAAAGGGTCATCGCGCCCGACGCTACGATAGCCCTTGATTACATGCTCGAGAGGGTAAAAAACCTCTTCAAGAACCTCGTCGTCTACCCCGAGAAGATGCAGAAGAACCTCGATATCACGCGGGGGCTTTACCACTCGGAAGCGATACTCATAGCCCTCATCAGGAAAGGTCTCACGAGACAAGAAGCATACAAGGTCACCCAGGGCGTAGCCATGCGCTGTTACGAAGGCGGCCTCGATTTCGTTACGGAGCTGAAAAAGGACGCGGAGCTGGCAAAGCACCTCTCCGCGAAAGAAATAGAAGAAACCTGCACCAACGAACATTACTTCCGCCACATTGACACTATTTTCAAGAGAGTATACGAGTAAAAGACTGTTAGAACGGTTAGAACGGTTAGAGCCGTTGGAACCGAAGAAACCTCCACTGGCGAACACTACTTCCGTCACATAGACATTATTTTTCGAAAGGGTACGGGTAACCGTTGGAATCGAAGAGACCTGCACCAACGGACGCCACGGGCGAACCGAAGATGAAAGCGAGCCCTTGTCAACAATCTGGCAAACGGTTCTAACGGCTCCAACGGTTCTAACTGTTCTAACGGTTTCTTTAACAAGCGGCTTTTACATAGCGGATGTGCAGGTCGTAAAGAATGCCGTCGATAAGACGCTCTTCGTCGGGATTCAGGTTGCCCTTTGTCTTTTCCTTCAGGATTTCTATGATCGTGATCGTCTGCTTTGCCAGGGAAAGGTTGACGTTCTTTTCGTTGCTGATGGGATCAGGCAATTCCCCGAGACAGACCATTGCCGATGTCGAGAGCGATAGTATGAACGTGGAGAAGTTCAGTGACGGGAAGAGGTGCTCTTCCGCTGCCTCGCAGGTGCCAACCTCGTCCTGTACCTTTTTTTTAATGTCATCCAATTCTGTCATAAAAGCCCCCTAGAGGAGAGTATCGAGCTTTACCGGAGTAAAGAAGAGACTATCGTCCCTTTTCACCTGGTAGAGGATATAGTTCCTCTTCAGCCCTTCTATCATGAATGTATCGAAGTCTTTCTGGTTCTTTACCGGATTATTGTTGATCTTGACGATGACGTCGCCTTTCTTCAAACCCGATTTCATGGCAATGCTTCCGGAAAGCACCTTCACCACCACAACACCGTCTTTGTCACGGAGACGATACTTGAATTTCGGATATCCCGATATGTTGGAAACCTTCATGCCGCAGAGAACCCGGTCGACAGGCTGCGGCGTGTACTCCTCGATGTCGGAAACCTTGATACTGACGCTGTATTTCTTCCCGGCCCGGGTAAGACGGAGCTGGAATGTATCCCTTGACTTCACGGAACGGATGGCGACCTGGAGCTTCAAGGATTCGCGGATCACTTTCCTGTTTATCTCCGTAATCCTGTCGCCCGTCTTGAACCCGTATTTTTCCGCAGGGCTTTCCGGAATGATCCGGTTGACGAGAAGGTAGTTCCTTTTCTCGTCCTTCTGTCTTGCGATGAAAAGACCGAGAATGGGGCGCGTAAGCTTGCTCTCCGTGAATTCCGAAAGAATGGTCATCACGTCGTCCATGGGGATGGCAAACCCTATTCCCTTGCCTTCACCATAGATCGCCGTAACAATACCCATGGGCGCACCATCGACAGCAAGAAGAGCACCGCCGCTGTTGCCGGGGTTTATTGCGGCGTCCGTCTGGATGAGATTGGCATAGACCTTGTTGTCTATCCTCAGGTTCCGGCCAAGGGCGCTCACCACCCCGAGGGAAACGGAACTGGAAAGACCGTAGGGATTTCCGATGACTATGGCCCTCTCTCCGACACGCACCTTCCTGTCCGTGATCGACAGATGAGGGAAATCAGTCCTGTCGGAGACTATCTTCAGGAGGGCGACGTCGTATTCCGGGTCGCTTCCGAGTACGTAGGCCTCGTATTCCTTGCCGTTGATGAACTTGACCCTGATATTTATGGCCCGGGCTATGAGGTGCTCGTTGGTAACGACGATGCCCTTGGGATCGAGGACCACGCCGGAACCGATATTCTCGACAAGCTCCTCCACTTCATCTTCTCCCGAGAAGTACCTTTTGAAGAGGGATGACGATGTCTTCTTCTCTTCAGACTCCGTCTTAAGGAGTTCCTCTGTCCTGATATTGACGATGGCCTTGCTCGCCATCTCCACCACATCGGCGACCCCGTCATCCTGCTGGACCCGAGGACTCCTTTGGCCCAGGGCCATCTGCGGGTCAACAAGAAAAAGGGTGCCGAAGAAAAGAACGCACAGCGGCAGGAACAGCGCCTTCACTCTCCCCTTCTTCCCAGATGATGGTCTCGCAGGCATTGTCGTCATAGATGGTACCCGGCAACGTAAGGGTTCACTAAAGATACTGCATTCTTTCTCAGGAATGACCTTCCCCGGATTTGCGGCGTTTCTTAATAAGCTTCTTCACTGAATCGAGAATGATATGGGCAATCTCGTCCTTGCTGAGCCGAGGCACCTGTTTGGTGGCGCCGGAGCGGTCGATGACCGTCACCTCATTTTCTTCGGACCCGAACCCGATCCCCTCCTTAGCAACGTTGTTCGCGATGATAAGATCGAGGTTCTTCCTCTTGAGCTTGTCGATGGCATGCTCGATGATATTCTCCGTCTCCGCGGCAAACCCCACAACGACCCTGTCGCCTTTCACCTTGCAGAGTTCGGCGATGATATCGGGGTTCTTCTCCAGCTCGAGCATGATGCGATCGGTGTCGCATTCCTTCTTAATCTTATGGCAATTCTCGTTCCTGCACCTGAAGTCGGCGACGGCGGCCGCCTTGATAATGACGGTGCAATCCTTGTGGTGCTCCATGACTGCATCCCTCATCTCGCAGGCCGTCACGACGCGCTCCACCTTGATGTCCATGCGAGGCACGGGTATCGATGTTTCGCCGGTGACGAGGACCACTTCGGCTCCGCGCCTGCGGGCCATCTTCGCAATGGCATAGCCCATCTTTCCCGACGATCTGTTGGTTATGCACCTCACGGGATCGATATACTCCGTGGTCGGTCCCGCGGTCACCATTATGCGTTCGGAACGCAGGTCCTTTTCGGTGAAAATATCTTCTATCCTTTCGACGATCTCTTCTATGGCCGGAAGACGTCCTTTGCCTTCGGTTCCGCAGGCGAGGTCGCCGCTCGCCGGTTCCATGAGCTCATACCCGGCTTCCTTAAGCTTCACAAGATTCGCCTGGACCATCTTGCTCGACCACATCTTTGTGTTCATGGAGGGAACGAAAAAGACGGGCACCGTCGTCGCCATGACCATGGTAGTGAGAAAATCGTCCGCTATCCCGTTCGCTATCTTCCCGATGATATTTGCCGTCGCGGGAGATATCACGAGAAGATCGGCTATGTCGGAAAGGGCGATATGCCCTATCTTGGAGCCCCGGAAAAGCTCGAACATCTCATGGATTACAGGATTCCCGGATAATGTCTGAAAGGTCAGCGGCGTGACAAACTGCATGGCATTCTTCGTCATGACCACATGGACGTTGGCACCGCGTCTCGTGAGGAGTCTGATGAGTTCCGCCGTCTTGTACGCCGCGATGCCGCCGGTTATCCCGACAATGATCTCCTTATTGCGCAGCATGCTGAATTGTGTATCCATCATTTTAGATATTGAGACCGAGTCTCCTGATGAATCTCGTGAAAAGATTCGCCTTGGGTACGTATACGGGAGAAACGATGTTGACCTTGCCAACCATCGTGCCCTCAAACTTGATCAGCATCTCTCCCAGCCGCTGCCCTTCCTTTATCTCCCCCTTCACCCGCTCGGGCAGGAGGATCTCCTTCGTGATGGCACCCTTTTTGTCGACATCCATGGGGTAAAGGAAACTCTTCTCCGTCACTCCTTTCATTTTTCTGTATTTACCGTCAATGAGAAAGACATCCTGCTCGATCACTTCTCCTTTTTTCACAACGTTCATCATTCTATACTGCGCAAAGGCCTTTTGCAACTTTTCCATCGCAAGGCTGTCGCGTATCTTTCCCGACGGGCTACCCATGACGACAGCAATGAATCTCATGTCCCCCCGCCTGGCGGTGGCCACAATATTGAAGCCCGTCTGTGAGTAATATCCCGTCTTGAGGCCGTCCGTCCCAGTGAACTTGCCGAGGAGTTTGTTCGTATTTGTGAGGATGAATTTGCCGCCCCTGAAGGTGTCGCTCTGAATGGATGTCCATTCCAAAATCTTGGGGCTCTTCAGGATTTCGCGGGCAAGGATGGCAAGGTCCTTGCATGAGGTCTTGTCTTCCTTTTCGCCCTTTGCCGGAGGCAGGCCGTGAACAGTGTGGAACTCCGTGTCGGCAAGCCCCAGCATCTTCGCCTGCGCGTTCATGAGGTTCACCATATCGTCCTTGCTGCCCGCCACGTACTCGCTGACGGCATAGGCAGCGTCATTGCCGGAGGCGACCATCATCGCCTTCATGAGGTCCTCAAGAGTAAAGACCTCGCCCTCTTTGAGATAGACCTGGCTTCCGCCGATCTTTGACGCCTCTTTCGACACAGTCACCTTGTCTGTGAGCTTGATCCCGCCCGTCGCGATCCGACCCATGACCACGTAGGCGACCATGAGCTTCGTTATGCTTGCGGGAGCCCGCCTCTCATTGATGTTGCTGCCGTCTATCATCTTGCCGCCATTGGCCTCGACAACGATAAAGGATCTGAAGGGAGGCTCGAGGGCCCTCGTCTGCCGGGCAGGGGTCTTCTTGCCCGCGGCATTCTTAGCCGCGGCGTGTGCCGTATAATTGACGAGACACAGCGATAGCGCGATAAAAAGTACGAACAGTTTTTTCATATCCTCCGGGTTCCTTGCCTTACTTGCCTAATTTATCCATGAACATTTTTATGAGGTCTATGGGTAACGGGAAAATTATGGTCGAGTTCTTCTCCGTTGATACCTCTATCAATGTCTGCAGATACCTCAACTGCAGAGACATCGGGTTTTGGGAAAGGATCTCCGATGCCTGCGAGAGCTTTGTGGCCGCCTGGAATTCGCCTTCGGCGCTGATAACCTTCGCCCTTCTCTCCCTCTCCGCCTCCGCCTGGCGTGCAATAGCCCTTTGCATCTCCTGAGGAAGGTCCACGTTCTTCACCTCCACGTTGGAGACTTTTATCCCCCAGGGCTCTGTATGCGTGTCGAGGATCTCCTGAAGCCTCTCGTTCAATTGCTCCCTGTGCGAAAGGAGATCGTCCAGTTCGGCCTGTCCGAGAACGCTCCTTAAGGTGGTCTGCGAAAGCTGGCTTGTTGCGTACAGAAAGTTTTCCACATCGATGATCGCTTTCAACGGCTCTACCACGCGGAAGTACACGACGGCGTTCACCTTGATGGAGACATTGTCACGAGTGATGACATCCTGCGGGGGTATGTCGAGAACAACGGTGCGCAGGCTCACCTTGACCATGCGGTCGATGATGGGGATGAGTATGATGAGGCCCGGCCCTTTCGGCACACCGAGCACCCTGCCGAGCCTGAAGATGACACCCCTTTCATATTCGTTGAGTATCTTGATCGCACTGAAAAGAAAGAATACGACAATCACGACGATAAACAGGATCGGAACTGAAAACATGCTTCTACCCTCCTTTTTTTCTTACCTTGACGGTAAGCTTTTCCATCGCGGTGACGACGATCTCCTCGCCTTCACCGATCACTTCGTCGCTGCGGGCGTTCCAGAGCTCACCGTGGACCATGACCTTTCCCTTGCCCCCGGCCGCAATGTTCGTCCGCGCCGTCCCCGTCTCCCCGAGAAGCCCCTCGGAGCCGGTCTTGACCCTGGACAACTGAGCCCTTACCGCAAAGGAAAGTATGCCGAAAACAAATATCGCCGATATTATGGCGACTATGAGGATGGTCGTGAAGGATATGGCCAGCGGGCTGCCGGGAATGTCGACAAGCATGACCGAACCGATAACGACGGATACGATGCCCGCAATACCCAGGAGTCCGTGGCTGACTATCTTGACCTCCAGGATAAAGAATACGATGCCCAGGAGGATCAGTGCAAGCCCGGCGAAGCTGATGGGTATCGCCTGAAAGGCGTAAAGGGCCAGGATGAGAGAGATGCCGCCGATGACGCCGGGGAATATCGTGCCCGGACTGTAGAACTCGAAAAGGATGCCGTAAATCCCGATCATCATGAGTATGTACGCCACGTTGGGATCGCTTATATAGGCAAGGAACCGGTACTTGAAGGGCATTTCGATCTCCACCTTCCTCGCTCCCTTCGTCTGCAGTACGACCTTTCCTTCTTTGGTCTCCACGGTCCTGCCGTCTATCTGGGTGAGGAGATCATCCGTGGAATCGGCCACGACGTCGATGACTTTTTGCGCCAGGGCTTCCTTCGCCGTTATGGAGATGCTTTGCGTGACCGCCTTTGCAGCGAAATCAACGTTCCTTCCCCGCTTGGCGGCGATGCTCTTCGAATACGCCTCCGCGTCGCTGACCACCTTCTTCATCATCACTTCGTCGGCCTTTTCCTTGCCGATACTGACGGGGTGGGCGGCGCCCGCGTTGGTTCCGGGGGCCATGGCCGCTACATGGGAGGCCAGAAGGATGATGGCGCCCGCCGAGGCCGCCCTTGCGCCGGACGGGGCAACGTAGACAACGACGGGAATGGGAGCATCCATTATTCCTTTTACGATGTCGCGCATGGAGGAATCGAGTCCTCCCGGCGTATCGAGAAGAACCAGAAGAACCTCGGCATCCGCCTTGCCCGCCTTTTCAATGCACTCCCCGAGGAAACCCGCTACAGGAGGGTTGATGGCACCCTGTATGCGAACGGTGTACACATCTTTTGCGTAGGAGAGGGATGCGAAAAGAATGACTGCGCCGATGATCGCAAGAATGGAGTTCAGTCTCTTCATCGCTTCTTAAAGACCTCCTTGAGTCGCCTCTCGACGGGAGGGGGAACAAATCCGGAGACAGAACCGTGGAACGCGGCGACTTCCTTGATCGTTCTCGAGCTTATGAAAAAGTAGTCCTTGCTGGTCATCATGAAGAGGGTGTCCATGTCGGGATTCAAGGTCCTGTTGATCGAGGCCATCTGAAACTCGTACTCAAAATCGCTCATGGCACGAAGACCCCTGATGACGAACCGGGCGTTCACGTTTTTCACGTAATCGATGAGCAATCCGTCGAAGCTGTCAATGATGACATTATTGTTCCCGTTTATGGACTGCTGAATGAGGTCCTTTCGTTCTTCAAATGTGAAGAGTCCCTGTTTCTCGATATTGTAGGCAATCGCAATTATGACGGTGTCGAAGAGTTCGAGCCCCCGCGTGAGGATGTCAAGATGGCCGAAGGTCACGGGATCGAACGAACCAGGGTACACTGCGAGCGTCTCTTTCATGGTCTCTCCTTAAGCGCCGGGGTTTTGTCGTCGTTGAACAGCGAAATTATCGTATCTCCGTATCTTCGTGTCTTTGCGCCCTCAAGCCCCTCGAAACGGGAGAAGGAATCACCTTCCCGTCTGGAGTACTCGGCTATGGTTACAGTATCGGAATTTCGAAGTGGATGTTTCTCGAGAAGTGCCATTGTTTGCGTTACATATCCCATTTCATAAGGAGGATCCATGAAGATCACGTCGTACACGCAGTTCCTGACGAAGAGCAAAGGGACTGCATATCTTACATCCATATGTAACACTTGGCAATATTTATCTAAATCCGTTCTTGCGAGGTTCTTCCCGATGAGATCCGACATCTTCCTGTTCGCCTCCACGAGTGTCGCCGCGGCTGCCCCCCGGCTCAGGGCCTCTATGGAGAAGGAGCCGGAACCAGCAAAGAGATCGAGGATAGACAGGCCCTCCACGCTGCCGAGCATGTTGAAGAGCGCCTCCCTTACTTTGGATGACGTGTACCGGGCCACAGCTCCCGGCAGGACGGTTATCGACATCCCCTTAAGTCTTCCTCCCGTTACGCGTATCGTCGCCATCGGTCCTATCCGAAGAGGGCCTTCGTTACGCCCGCTATTCTTTCCATGCCCTTTATCTCATGGGCAGCGAGGTACAGTAACGTCAGGGTCTTATCCCCGTAGGTCTGCTTCAGCTCCTCGATATAGTGTTCCTGCATGGTCTTGCGGAGGCGGTGAAACTCGCAGTCGGCCTCCTGTACCACGTTGTTGATGACGATGTTTTCAACGGCAAGCCGGTTCTGCTGGAGTTCGCCGATGACCCTGTTCGTCATCTTCACACCAAGAGCCTCGGGAATGGTGACGATGAGGTACTTGACGGATCCCCCGTCCCTGATGAAGTCCACAATACGTTCGGAAAGAGCTTCCCAGCCGGCGATTATCTGAAGGAGCGTCTTCTTCGATTCCTTGAGGCGCATGGTGCCCTTCACCTTTTCGATATAGCCGTACATGTTCATATAGAACTTCGTTGCCGCCTCCATGTGGGAAAGGAAAAGCTGGGGAAGTTTGAGGAGCCTCAGCGTATGACCTGCGGGGGCCGTGTCCCAGACGACGACATCGTAACTTCCGCCTTCGACGAGTTCCATGATGAAGTTAAGCATGTACTCCTCTTCGATCCCGGGAGCGGTGCCGATGTACTCGACGAAATCGTAATCGACACTGGCAAAGGAAGATACAACCTCGTAGATCTCCGGCCCGAAGCGTTCTTTCCATCGTGTAAGAACGATGTCGGAGGACACCTCCAGTCCATAGAGCTCAAGGGTATCGTCTATCCTTGTTTCCCTGTCGCCTATCTCCTTTTCGAAGATATCCGAAAGCGATGGAGCCGGGTCGCTCGTGATAATGAGCACCCTCCTCCCTTCCTGTGCCAGTTTCAGGGCAATCGCCGACGCGCACGTCGTCTTGCCGACCCCGCCCTTACCGCCGACCATGATAAGCTTGACCTCTGTGTTGTCAATACCGGTTAGTGCCATAGGCGAACATAATACCATGTTTGCGAGGGAGAAGGAAGGGAAGACGGTTTCAGGCAAAAGACAGTTGCGGGTTCCGGGTTGCGCGTTTCGAGTCAAAGGCCAACGAGGGACAGCTCTCTTATGCTTCAGCAACTGGTTCTTGACCTGAGACATGAAACCTGAGACTTGAGACGGTCTTTTACTCTTCCTCCCGTCCCGTGAACATCGCCTTCGTGTGGGAGAAGGGGGTTTTGCCCAGGGTCGCCATATAGAGGTGAACGATGAGATAGATGACGAAGATATATCCCGTGATCACATGGACGGCATCGAGGACACGGATCCCGCCCGTAGCGCGGATGATACCGTAGAAGTCCATTATGTTGCCGAAGATTATCCCTGTGACGATTATCAGCGGCATGGCGATGAACATGATGAACGAATAGGCCAGTTTCTGGAGGGCATTGAACCTTGATGTGGGCGTGGGTTTGAAAGGATTGACGCCGCGCCGGAAGTAACCGTGGATGTAATAGGCCGCCTGGCCGGGGATGGATCGTATATCCTTGAAGGAGATGATGTAGTGGGTCGCAAACCCTCCCACAATGGCGTATGCCGCGATCCAGAAAAGAAAGAACAGCGCCAGGACATATCCGGCGTACTTATGGAGGGCCACGACGAACCCGTAGTCCGGGATGATGGCAAGGTCCGTGAAGCGCAATTGTGCCCCCGTAACAACAAGGACAAAGATGAGGAGGGCATTGGCCCAGTGCCAGATACGGATAAGAAGGGGGTGAAGGGGGGTGTTGCCGGTTTTCATCGTTTGAACACCATCCTCAGGACAATATGCACGCAAACAAGGAAGAGAGCCGCAAGGGAGAGGAAAACACCCGCAATGTCGATCCATTTGAATCCCAGTTCCCTTACGACATCACAACGCGCCTCGCCCCGTGTCCCGATGAGTACCCGTATGTCGCTCCAGCGCAACTTCGTCTCGCCGAGAAGGAGGAAATTGACTGCCAGCGAAGACGGCATGGCGGCAAGGACCGTCCCTTTCACGGGCATGTAGTAGAGGCCCTCCGTCTCCGGCAGAACCAGGTACATGGATTGATAGAAAGGCGCATCATTGGAGTGACAGGTCGCGCAGACCTTATCCCTTCTTTGAACCTCTGAATAGTCGTGGTGGACATCGGTAACGACTATGGAACCCTCGATCCTCACCGTGCCTTTCGTTGCCTTCTCCAGCGCTTCAAAAAAGGGAACGATCTCCGACGAGGTTATCCGGCCATCGCCGTTCATGTCGATGACGTCTCTCGTCTTCTTTTTCCTGCCGAAGGCCGCCGCAATATCATCGAGGGCAAGTCGTCTCCTGCCATCCCCCGCTTGGACATTGATGTTGAAAACCATGCTTTTTTTCGAACGGGGACTGTGGCAGGTGGAGCACTCAAGGTACATGAAATGGAGCTCTGCGTGGGGAAGCCACCGGTGCTGCCTCATGTAGTCCCCATGGCAGCCCGCACACACGGCCACCCGCTCCGCTGCGCCAAGCTCCCGGTATGTCTTGACCTTGTGGGGATCGTGACAATCGGTGCATCGTGCCGCCCCTTTCTTTGCGTGCGCGGTCCCCTTGTAAACATTGTAGACGCTGTCATGGCATTTCGCACAGACGTGGTCGTCTATGCGCTTCTGAGATACGTGACAATCGCCGCATGCCACTTCGGCCTTCCCGTGGGCGGTCAAACCATACAGATCGGTCATGGGAAGACGGGGAATGACGCTGTGAAGATCAAGGGCCATCTTTGCCCTTTGTCCATCGGCGTTCACCTCGAGTGTCGCCTTCTCGAACACCTTGTTCTCGACATGGCAACTGTTGCAGGAAATGGCCTTCGGACCGATGTCATGACTGCTGCCGGTTGCCGAATAGATTCTCTTGATCCGGTAGGTATCCCTTACCACCGACTGGGCGTGGGCGAGGAAATCCTTCCATTCTTTCTCATCGACTGACCCGTTGTGGTCCTTATCGAAAACATCCCGCGGTATGAACTGTTGCGAGTCCACCCTCACGTGTATACTTCCCCGCACTGATTTCGCATGGCATCCGACGCAGCCCATTTCCCTAAGGTGCTTTTGCGCCGACGGAAGCTTCTTGTGCGCGACCGACGCGTGGCAGGCGATACACTTCTTCGTTTCCTGCCGGGGCGTATGGACATTGTGGCAGGACTTGCATTTCAGGCCTTTGTCCGCATGGACGCTGGCCTCATGCTGCCTGACGGGCTCCCCGTGGCAGGACACGCACTTCGGTTTCGCGAGTTTGTCCGCATGCGGCAGGTCCTTTACATCGCTGTGGCAGGCGATGCACTTGAGCTTCCCGTGGTCCGTCTTCTGGTATTTCTCATGACAATCCAGACAGTCCTGTGCGACGGCGCACAGAGGCAAAAGAAGGATGGCCGCTATCAAAACAATTCGTCGCATTTTTTGTGTGGACTCTTTTGTATAATACCCCCAAGAAACAACAAATGCAATGACATGCATAGATTCTCTGAAATCATCTCTACAGTTTTCCCGTTCCTGCCGATAAATACATCATGCCCCTGCGGGGTGACAAGGGACCTATGGCCGAACTTTCCCAATCAGATCTTGACGCACTATTTGCCGATATTGCCCCGGATACGGCACAACGGCCAGCCGAACCATCCGACATGGACAATCTCATGAGCGAGCTTACGGCATTAGGCGTCAACACCACACCGGAAAAGCAGGAAGCCGCCCCCGCCGTCGACTCCCTCTCCGACAGCGAATCCCTCTCGCAAGACCAGATCGACGCCCTGCTGAAAGAACTCCTGGGGTGAAACTGTTTCAGGTCTCAGGCCAAAACCAACAGGATTCGAAAGAAGCTCGTTTCTTTTTTGGCGTCTTGAACGTGTGACGTGCAACGTGGGACAGTTCATCGGGAAGTTTGTCGGCCGTTAATCTCCAGGATGTGTTCGAGCTCTTCTATGAAGCCCCGCTGGCCCTTGATGATCTTTGTCTTTGCCGACGGGAGGTCGAACCAGGCGGCCCTGTCGGCCTCGGGGAATTCGGCCATCTTGCCCGAATGCGGGGGCCATTCCATGGAAAAAAGATTGCTTTTCATTTCTGCGGGGTCGCAATCGCCTTCGAGGGCCCATGCAACGATCACCTTTCCGCTGCGCTGCCGGAGCTCTGGCAGGGTCACAAACTCCCCCTCCGCAGGAAAACCGGTTTCCTCCTGAAACTCCCGGATAGCTGCCAGAAGCTCATCCTCCCCGGGGCCGACAAGCCCCTTCGGGAGGCTCCAGGCTCCGTCGTCCTTGCCGGACCAGAAAGGCCCTCCGGGATGAACGAGCAAGACCTCGACCGTCCCGCCGCTGCGGCGGTACATGAGTATGCCCGCGCTTCGCTTCCCCGTCAGAACCACCACCCCACATTCTCCTGTTCTTCCAAATCGTAACAGAAAACAAACCGACTATCCAGCGAGGATTGGCAGGAAGAGCATTTCGTTGGATTTTGCTTCTTGCGTTCGAGCGGTTCAAACGGCTCACGCGGTTCAAGCCGCCTCTACTTCCTCACCCTCCAGAAGTAGAAGAAGAAAAATCCAAACATGGCTACGAAGGCTATAATGAGGATTATCCAGAACGCGTGGGGGTGCTTCTGGACGGGAATGGCAACGTTCATGGAAAAGGCGCTGACGACGAAGGTCGGAACCATGATAGCGATGGTTACCATGGTGAGTTTCTTCATCAGGATGTTGAGGTTGTTGTTCACGATGGAGACCCTCGCGTCCATCATGCTCGCGAGGATGTTGGAGTAGATCTCCGCCTGCTTGTAGCACTGGGTGTTCTCGATCGTGATGTCGTCGAGGAGCTCCGTATCGTCCACGGTGAACCCTATCCTCTGCGTGTATATCTTCATCTTCTCCATGAGGACAGAGTTGGAGTTGATCGCGTTCTGATAGTACACAAGGCTCTTTTCCAGCGCGAAGAGGTTGAGGAGGTATTTGTTCTCCATGGAGGTGCTGATCTTCTCGCCCAACTCGTCGGAGACCATGTCGATGACCCTCAGGTGCTCCAGGAATCGGAAAATACTGTAGTTGACGATCTTCAGCATCGTCTCGGCAAGGCGGCTGATGCGCGTGAAGGTCTTGCTGTCGAAGATGGGAAGATCTTCGGCCATCACTATGATAAGTATGTTCTCAAAGAGGAACATACCCATGGACGAAACGAGGAATTCGAAAGCATGCTCGGCCTGATAATTGACGGGCACTTTGAGGATGATGGCGACATGGTTTGATTCGATCTCGATACGGGAAAGCTCGTCAGGGTCCAGTGCCGACTGAAGGGTGTGCTCGTCTATCTGGTACTGATTGATGAGGTGGCGCCTCTCCTTCTCGTCGGGATTGATGTAAACGGTTATGTTCTCATTGGCGCCGACACACTCCGTTACCCGCGAATCCACTATATTGTAATGCTTTACCATACGAAATACCGTTCATGTCTGGATTGATATCTACAATGTAGCCCATCTTCCGGGAAAAAGCATCCAAATTCGCAACAAAAATCGGTCACACCCGTCCGCCTGTCTTCCAGATGTGACGCAGGGCATTGACTGTCCTAATCTATAGATGCTATATACCGTCATGCGCTATATCAAGGAGGTAACACGATGAAAAAGCTCTTTCTTGCATCGACTTTGATGGCCCTTATTGCCGCAGTGGTCATTCTGTGGTCCCCATTGGCGATTGCCTCGTCCTGTCGCGAAGACTGCCGCTCCTATTGCTGCACCGATTCCAGGTGCACCAAGGAGAAGGAAGCCAAGTGTTACCAGGACTGCCTGAGGGATTGTGACAACGCAGCCACTGCGCCAAAGGTGGACAGTTCCACCAAGCCCCCCAGGTGATCGAAAAGAACCAGCGCCCTCTCCCGTGAAGGGGGCGCTGGTCCCGGATATCCCTTTCGTCGATAGAGCCTCTATTTCTTCCTGATGCTGTAAAAAACGCCGGTGCCGCCGAAAATGGCCAATTCGCCGAGTTCGTCCTCGATCCGCAGAAGCTGATTGTATTTGGCGATCCTCTCACCTCTCGAGGCAGACCCCGTTTTAATCTGACCCACATTCGTCGCAACGGCGAGGTCCGCTATGAAAGTGTCTTCCGTCTCACCGGAACGGTGGGAGATAACGCAGGTGTACCCCGCCCGCTTGGCCATTTCGATGGTTGTCAGCGTTTCCGTAACGGTACCGATCTGATTGAGCTTAATGAGGATGCTGTTGGCCACCCCCTTTTCTATGCCTTCGGCAAAGATCCCGGGGTTCGTGACAAAGATGTCATCGCCCACGATCTGGATCATGGAGGAGCAGCGGTCGGTGAATTTCTTCCAACCCTTCCAATCGTTTTCCGCGAATCCGTCCTCGATGGAGACGATGGGGTACTTCTTCGAGATCGTCTCGTAGAAGTCCACAAGCTTGCCCGCATCCCACACGTTGCCGTCTATGTGGTATTTCCCCTTTTTGTAAAGCTCGCTTGCGGCCACGTCAAGGGCCAGGAAGACATCCTTTCCCGCCTTGAAACCCGCCTTCGCTATGGCCTTCATCAGCGTATCAAGAGCCTCCGTTGTCGATTCTATCTGCGGGGCGAAACCGCCTTCGTCACCGACGCCCGTCGAGTATCCCTGGTCTTTCAGAATACCCTTGAGAGTGTGGAATATTTCGGCGCCCATCCTCAGGGCTTCACTAAAGGACACTGCACCGGCCGGCACGATCATGAACTCCTGGACATCGAGGGAGTTCTGGGCATGAGCGCCCCCGTTTATGACATTCATCATGGGAACGGGAATCTCCCGACCCCTGATCCCTCCGATATACTGGTACAGCGATATCCCGAGGAACTCCGCCGCCGCCCGTGCGACCGCCATCGACACGCCGAGAGTGGCATTGGCGCCGAGATTGCTCTTGTTCTCGGTGCCGTCGGCGTCGACGAGAACCTTGTCGATATATGCCTGGTCAAGGCCATCGAGTCCCTCCACTTCGGGGGCAATTATATTGTTCACGTTCTCGACCGCCTTTTTCACGCCCTTGCCCTTATATCTCTTTGCATCACCGTCGCGCAGTTCCAGAGCCTCCCTTTCGCCCGTGGAGGCGCCCGAAGGAACCATTGCGCGACCCATGGCACCGCTCTCGAGCACAACCTCGACCTCCACGGTGGGATTTCCCCTGCTGTCCAGTATCTCCCGTGCATACACGTCATATATCGTTGACATACAAACCTCCTTGTTTTGTCTCGGAACCGACCTCAAGGATCACCGGTCGATACAAGTCCAGAATACCACAGGGATTCATATCCTTCAATTGTTATATGTTGTTACAGGCACAGGGGACTCAGGGAGCACAGCCTTTCTCGCCCCGTCTCAAAGGGGTTTACAAACCATCGGATATCGGATATATACTCTTACATACGATCAGTCGGGTCGGTCTAAAAGGAGGTGACGACATGGCCACAAGAACCCTGATTTATTATCTCATCGCAGTGATGTTCATCATCGGCATCGCCCCCCGTGTCGATGCCGCATTTCTCCCCTCGGAAACGATCGGCATCCCTGCGGCGCAGAGGGACGCCGATATCCAGAAGATACAGGCGGTCCTCGAGATGAAACTCGTAAGGCAAAGGCTCCTCGACCTCGGTTTCTCTCCGGAAGAGATCGCATCACGGGTTTCCGAAATGACGGACGCGCAGATCCACAGTTTCGCCCAGAAGCTTGACGATCTGAGAGTGGGCAAGGATAGCGGGCTTGGTATCGTTATAGCCGTTCTCGTTATCATACTGCTCGTCATTCTCATCATCAACCTAACCACGGGCAAGAAGGTCGTGGTAACGCAATAGCAGAGCATTCGCGAAAAGGGCCACGGGGTGCCTTCATCTGCCCCGTGGCCGCACGTATCTCTATGAGGATATTACTACCGATCCTGTGTGCCCTCATCCTTTTCCTGCACGGCTGCGCCTCTGGACCCGCTCCGTTGCCCGAAGGGGCGAGGATCCTTTCCGATGTGCCCTTTTTCCCCCAGGAGGACTACCAGTGCGGTCCGGCAGCCCTCGCCACGGTCATGAACTACTGGTATATCCGTGAGGGCGGCACCGCCAGGATCGGCATCGACGAAATAACTGAGGCCATATACAGCCCCGGTGCTCGCGGCGTTCTCCCCACGGACCTCGAGAACTATCCGGGGAAGAAAGGCTTTACCACAGAGCGGTTCAGAGGATCCATGGGCAGCCTGCGTGAGAACATCGACAGGGGAATACCGGTCATCCTCCTTGTTGACCTGGGCCTGTCCCTTTATCAGCTCAATCATTTCCTGGTGGCAACGGGCTATACCGATGACGGCATTATCGTAAATTCCGGCCGCAGAGAGAGGGAGGTCTTCAAGAACTCCGATCTGGAGAAAGCATGGAAAAAAACAGGGTACTGGGCAATTCGGCTCTTTCCCTCCTGACGGCGGGTCTCCTCTTCTGCCTTTGTTCCTGCAGTCTTCCACGGATACTCGTCCTCAACGACCCCCTGACGCCGCAGGAACACATCAATCTCGGCGTAAGTTATGAGAGATCGGGAAAACTCTACGAGGCGCTGAAAGAATACGAGATCGCGTCGAGGACCCTTCCCGTCGCCTATCTCTACATGGGGAACATCCTTTTTCAGAAAAAGGAATTCCCGGGGGCCGAGGAGTGCTACCGCGAGGCGATAGACAGGACCGGTAACCCCGGGGCGTACAACAACCTCGCATGGCTCTACTACACAACGAACAGGAACCTGGACGAGGCGGAAAAGCTCGCAAAAAAGGCCGTCGAGCTGGCACCGGACAAAGAAGAATTCAAAGATACCCTGAAGAAGATAAAGGAGAAGAGCAACGAAAGGACACCACAATAGGCCCTGCCGGTCCTGTAAGTCCTACAGGTCCTATTAGAAACCGCGTCACAGGTGATCACCATGAAACCAGACAACATCTTCGCCGGGGTCCCCACCGACATCCCCAAGGAGATATTCGAGACCATTGCAGCAAGCGGCTCCGTAAAGATCGAAAGGATCGTCTCCCGCGGCCAGACGACACCGGAAGGTTCCTGGTACGATCAGGAGCTCAACGAATGGGTCATCGTCCTCAAGGGAAGCGCCGAGGTCCTCTTCGATGGGGAACCGCAGCCAGTCACCCTCATGCCGGGAGACAATCTTCTCATCCCGGCGCATCGACGCCACAGGGTAACGAGGACGGACGACAAGGGGCCCACCATCTGGGTGGCGGTGCATTTTGCCTGACGCATGAAAACGCGTCAGGCGCGGACGGGCACACGGGTCTGCGCGTTTCGCGCAAACGGGTGGACGGGTTTAGAGAAAAAAGAGGCCATGTCATGAGTTTGTGCGGCCCCGGGATAAAATCTGCATGGTTGCAGATAGCGTCTTTTATCAGGTATATTGTCAGCTATGGAAGACGAATATACACGGGAACGTGCCCTGGAGATGCTTGGGGCGGCAGGCGAATCGCTTGAGGAACTCTACCGGCATGCCGATGTGGTCCGGAAAAACCACGTGGGCGACGAGGTCTTCATCAGGGGGATAATCGAGTTTTCCAATATATGTGTTAACGATTGTCTCTACTGCGGGATAAGGGCATCCAACAGGTCTGTCGCCCGCTACGCGATGTCCTCTGACGAGATACTCGCGACAGCCCGGGGGATGTCAGCGTCCCTGCAGAACACCGTTGTCCTGCAGTCCGGCGAGACGCCGGGAATTGCCGATGACAAGCTGGGGCTCATCATAAAACGGATCAAGAGAGAAACGGGGCTTGCCGTCACCGTCTCCGTGGGCAACAGGTCCCTCGAGACATATCGCTACTGGCAGGAATGCGGAATGGACCGCTACTTTCTCAGGTTCGAGACATCCGACGCGGCCCTTTTTACGCGCCTCCATCCGGGGTCAAGCCTTGAAGACAGGCTGTGTTGCCTCGAGAACCTCAGGGGCCTCGGGGTCCAGACTGGCAGCGGCTTCATGATAGGGCTTCCGGGGGAGACCGTGGGCGTGCTGGCCGACAACATCCTCCTTTGCCGCCGCTTTGACCTCGACATGATCGGAATCGGCCCTTTCATCCCCCACCCGGACACACCGCTGTGCGCCACGAAGAACGCGTACCATGACGAACCCGCCATGTTCTTCAAGGCGCTGGCAACCCTTCGCATCTTCAACCCCGACGCCCACATCCCGGCCACGACCGCCTTCGACGCGGTCTTTCCCGGCGAGGGACGCAATCTCGCGTTGCAGCGGGGCGCGAACGTCTTCATGCCCAACGTCACTCCCGTCTCATACAAGAAGAAATATCTCCTCTATCCCGGAAAACCATCGGTGGATGAAGAGCCTGACGAATGCGCGACTGCCGCGGTAGTACGGATTAAATCCCTGGGAAGGAAAGTAGGACGAGGTCCCGGCCACTCCTTCAAAAGACGGGAGCAACCGGGACAATAATAATCTTTAGACGTATTTGCCGGCGATATAATTGCTCAGATGTTCGATGAGCATATCCTTTTCGGATATGATGGACTTGACCACGTCACCGATGGAGATGAGGCCGACGAATTTGTCGGCGTCAAATACGGGAACGTGCCTTATACGTTTTGCGGTGATGAGGACCATACAATCCTCGACGGATGTCTCCGGCTTCACTGTGAACATCCTGTCCACGGGAGTCATGATCTCCGACACCTTGGTCTGGGCCGACGTCTTTCCCTTGAGAATGATCTTCCGCGCGTAGTCCCTTTCGGATATTATCCCGTGCACCTTTGCTTTATCATCCATGACCATCAGGGCACCGACCTCTTTTTCGCCCATAATCTTAAGGGCATCGAAAACGGTGTCGTTCGGCCCTAAAGACCAGACCTCTTTCTTTTTATCTTTGAGCATATCCTTTGCAGTTTTCATTACCCTAAGCCCCCTTGTCTTTTTTTAGTGACCCCATGTGGCTGATCCAAGCCCGTATTGTTAAAGTATATAAGCAAAGGCCAATGCAGGCAAGCGCATTTTGGCCACGATTTCAAAAATAGAGGTCCCGTTCCCCTGCCTCGATCCTCTCGAGCCGCTTTCGGACCTCCTCGCGCAGCTTCGCGTCGGGTACCGATTCGAGGTTCTTCTTGATCACCTCTTCCCCCACGGCCTTCGTCTCTGCCGAGGCATAGTCCACAAGGAACTCCTTGAATGTCAGAATCGCGTTGGGCTGGCAGATGCTCTGGATCTCGCCGGTCTTCGCGAGGGCCATGAACCTGTCGCCCGTCCTTCCCTGTCGATAGCAGGCAGTGCAAAAGCTCGGAAGGTATCCCGCCGCACAGACGCTGTGGAGCATCTCGTCGGTGCTGCGGTGGTCCTCCACCTGGAACTGGCCCCTGGTCTCCTCCGCAGGTCGTTCTATGTCCTTGTGATACCCGCCGACACCCGTACAGGAACCCGCGCTGATCTGGGAAATACCCAGCGCGATGACCTCGTCCCGGTAACCCTCAGGTTCTCTCGTGGAAAGGATCATCCCCGCGTAAGGGACGGCAAGCCTGATTATGGCCACCATCCGTTTAAAATCGTTGTCATCGACAAGGTAGGGAAATGTCTCGAAGCTGACTCCCTCCGCCGGGCGCATCCGCGGCACCGATATGGTATGGCAGCCGACACCGAAACGCTCTTCAAGGTGGAGCGAATGAAGGAGCAGGCCAAGGACTTCGAACTTGAAATCATAGAGGCCGAAAAGGACGCCCAGCCCCACGTCGTCGATACCGGCCTGCATCGCCCGGTCCATTGCCATGGTGTGCCAGTCGTAATCCCTTTTGGGCCCCGCGGGATGCATCCTTTCATAGGTTGCACGGTGATACGTCTCCTGAAAGAGGATATAGGTCCCTATACCGGCCGCTTTGAGCCTGCTGTAGTCCTCAACGGTGGTCGCGGCAATGTTGACATTGATGCGGCGTATGCTGCCCATCCTGTCCTTGACCGAATAGATTCTCTCCATGGCCTCGATCACATAGTCGAGGGGACAGTTCACAGGGTCCTCTCCTACCTCGAGAGCGATCCTCTTGTGCCCCATCGCCTCGAGAGCGACGACCTCGCGTTCCATCTCTTCGAGACCGAGCCTGCGCCTCGCTATGGCATTATCCCGCCTGTATCCGCAATAGACGCAGTTATTGATGCAGTAGTTGCTGATGTACAGGGGCGCGAAGAAGACGAGACGTTTGCCGTAGATTTTCTCCTTGACCTCCCGTGCGGCAGCAAAAAGCGCCGCCTCGGTGTCGCCGTCGGCAGTGTGAAGGAGCACCGCCGTCTCGTACGGGGTGAGCCCCTTTGCCTCTCGTCCCT
>Ga0351931_1019_pt1 | contig 42188 bp, 38 predicted proteins | sample BONcelT113001E11_FD_205818 | JGI IMG/M metagenome (GOLD analysis project Ga0351931, IMG submission 205818) | Enriched cells from coal bed in the Powder River Basin, Montana, United States - BONCAT cells T11 rep2 HSBNCT.T11.300.1.E11 ... | reverse complement strand
AACGGGAACCGGCAATACCTGCATCGACCGCATCCCGGCAAGGAAGCGAAGAGGTACCAGGTCGAACAGGTGCGGGAATGGCTGGCAGAACTGGAGGTGAAGCCATGAGGAACGTTATGACGTACAAAGGGTACACGGCCCGGGTGGAATTTGACCCGAGAGACGGCATATTCGTCGGAACGGTCATCGGGATCACGGACAGGATCACCTTCCATGGTGAAACGGTGGATGAGCTCGGGGCGGATTTCCAGGCCGCCATCGATCACTACCTGGCGGACTGCAAGGCCACAGGCAGAAGCCCGCTCAAGGCCGCTTCCGGAAAGATGATGCTTCGCGTCTCCCCGGAGGTCCACGCAAAGGCCCTCGTAGCCGCGAAAATGGAAGGCAAGAGCCTCAACCAGTGGGCGGAAGAGATACTGAGGAAAGCTGCCCAGGGGTGAGGTTCCCGGCGCTCACGACACCTGCTGCGTTTCCGGGACAACGTTGACGAGGCCGTCCTCGGCGTAGAAGTCGAACTCGGGGACCTTCCCGATATCGTTGTGGTCCTGGTGGAACATGTCCATGAAGACACTGAAGGACTTCTTGTCATACGGCGCGTTGTACAGGGCGCAGATCCTCACGTTCGCTTCCCCCTCACCGGCATTCGTATAGAACCATTCCCCCTTCCCTTCAGCACCGCGGCGGTCTACCTCGCCGCCTCATGCCCTTAGTCTATCAGCAGGGGGTGACAGCACTGTGGCAGAGCGGGAAAAGATGGCAGCAGCCGCTCGAACGGCTCGAACCGCTTAAACGCCTGTTTCTTAGGGTGACTTTAGGTACGCAGGTATCTTTAATTGTTTGCTGATACCGGCGACAACCATGGCGTGTCGCTGAAGTGGCTTTTTGCCTCCAGGCAAGCCTTCGTAGACGCTTCACGTTGCGCATTTCGGCAAGAGTCGGAGGAAAGGTGATCGCGGCCCGTGTCCGCTGCAACGCATGAGAGGTCTCTTGGCTATTACGATAGGTCTGGCGTTCCTGACGCGGATGGCAAATTCGCGGTGGGAAGACTCCCCCTTGAAAAACTGCTCGGCAACAGGAGCGCGATCGACATCAAGGGTCCCAACGGCTCTGTATACTGAGGCAAAATACACGAAGGACGGACGTGCCCTGGGAAGACGGAGGGATCGGATTCGGCAGGATATATGACCGCATAAACCAAAGATACGTGATCTCCGGTCCGGCACACGGCAGCGATTGTTTCGAGTAGGCCCGAAGACCGCCTACCTTTTGAGCGTCAAAAGCATGCGGTTTTCACGGTTTGTATGATTTCAAGACCTGACCCCAAGGATCCTTCCAGAGAGAGGGGTATATTAGATGAAGACCCTTAGGAGACGTGCGCACACAAAAAGACGGGAAACCGCACATGCCCGATATCATTGAGTGTCGATATTTGTGTTGACAGGAGGATTACAGGATGTCCCCAAAAGTTAACCGCCGTCTTCAGAAGCGTTCCATTCCTTCACTTTTAGTGATGATGACAAGCTCTGCATCAAAATAGCTTCTTGCAAGATAACCAACCAACTGTCTTCCTAGGAATTTGTTGCCATTCTCCTCGGTAAGGAATTTCTCATTTCGTACTAGATCGACATCGACACTTGATCGCTCTAGCACTTGAAGAAGATTCCGGGCCAAGGAATCGAAGAAATCATTGTCAATTATTCTCCCTTTTTTCTTCACGGCATCTGTCAAGTGTTCCAACAAACGTTTACCGCTCGTTTTGCTGATTTCTTGTGTGGGTTCCTCGGAACAACGCCAAGCGATAGACGAAGCCTTAGAAAAAACAACATAGTGCTCCTTGTCGTCTGGGAGCCTTATGTCCAGCGGCCTGAAAAAAGCAGACCTTTCGTAAACGGTATCGTTCAGATAAGCTTCATTCAATTCATCGAGCCTGTGGAATTCTGGAGCAGCGTAATAGACTTCATTGCCATCGTTCTCCAATGCTTGCAGAAGCTGGTGCTGCATTGAAAGATAAGCCGGCCGTAAATAGATACGATAATATGAGGACCCAAAAAGGTTCCATTCGGCGGCATTCCCGTTCTTCATGTGGTGGCTGAGTTTGAATTGTAAAAAGAGAGGCATGCCTATTCTTGGTAGCTGTACATCATAACCGCCACCACTACGGCCTTCTTCTATAAGCGATGGGAATACAGGCGCGCCACATAGTGAACCGGCCCGCCCCTTGGCCAATTCTTCAGTTAAGGCATATCCGTAAGAAAACTCCGATATCAAAGGTTTCAATACATTTGCCTCCTCTTCGCTATTGTTTGATACTGGCCCAATTGGTTGGACCTTGGGGACATCCAGTAATTATCAAAACCCTTGGGGAACAAGCCCCAAGCCGTTAATTGATTCGTTCACCATAGAGAGTGCTTCATGGATTTCCAGTACGTTCTTGTAATCCCAATACTTAAGCTTCTTAGCAAGTTCGCCAACAAGGGCGGCATGTTTATGGATTTTCTCGAGTTGCTCGGCATCGGATACTGCTACCACTCCTTGCACTGCCGGATTGTTGAGCGCCTTTAGTAGGTTTACAAGAAGGCTGTCGATGCTCCCTTTCGTCTGGACTTCAAAAACATATATGACGCGACCCATGTTGCCGATGGTTGATTCCCATATGGTGTCCACCTTTGAGCCATCGGAAACTTTCACCTCGATCTGGCTCTTGAAACCTAACCAAGACCCCACGTCGGCCAGTTTGTCGCGTATCTCATTATGGATAAATGTGGATGTAGTTGTATCGGTCTTTTCGATAGGCGGAAGGTCCTCTGGCTTCTTCTTCGTGAAAATACCAGCCAAGGTGTCTTCCACCTGCAACTCATCCCAAATGAAGTAGTCTACGGTAAGCAGATTGGCCTCACCCACCCCCGCTTTTTGGAGTTCTATTGCAATCGTCTTTTCGACTTGCGAAAGTTCCAAATATTTCTTGCCGGTCAATTGATAGTTATATCGTGGAAGGTTCTTTACTCCCAAGTAGTTAAGGCCAACATATGCCCTTCTGTTCCATATTATGTATTCAGTGGGACGGGACTTACATAGAATTTCGCTCATCATGGCAGGGCCAAAGCCTTTCATCTGACCTCTAAAATCATCCCATCGTTTTTCGATTTCTCCACTACCCCATACAAGTTCTGCAAGGCCATTCTTGATGCTTTCAAGCCCGTTGTCCTCTATCAGCTTGCCGACCGCGTATTGCTTGTTTCCCCAAATAAGCATAGCCCAAAGTCTGGCCAGATACTCGTAGAGGTCTTCTGCGGTCATTTGAAGAAGCCTGTCCACGGTCCAAGATTGGTAGTAGGCGGTCAGGGCCATACGTTCCGTCAGTTCTTCGTTATATTTCCCGGGATTCGCCTTTGTGTTAGATCTGTATTTCTCGATATGCTCTCTCAACAATGAAAGGTTCACCGTAGCCCCTCTTAAATCTTGCCAGAAGTAGTCTGCTTCTTCTTCGAACTCGGTTTGGCACGCCCGCTTCGCGTGGTGTTTGGGTCGAAAAGAGTTAGGCTATGAAGGTCCAGACCGAGCCAAAATTGCGCCTCCGTAGGGTTATATTCCTCGGTGACAGAATTCCAGTTGGGAGCAATCTCACAGCATTGCTCGTTCTGAAAGAACATCACACAGCATTCCCCGCTCGAATTTTGCGAACTCCTGTAAAGAATGCCGCGGATCTTTCCCAGTTCCTGGTCAATATGTACGTGCCGAAAATATTCTGTCACCACTTGAGTGGGAACGTATTCAATGTGCTCACGCCCGTCTTTTTCTATTCGTCTGCTTAAATCTGTGCTAAAACCTCGAAGAAAAATGATACCCGGTCGCTTATGACGCTCCTCGGAATCGAAGATACTAGGGACTTGTGGCAATTTAGTAAGGTCGAGAACAGGAAACGTTCTAGCAATCTCGAACGCGGCTATGGTAACTACCCTGCCTGATTTCACTGAACCGTCAAGTATTTCCGCTATTGCCGTCTTTCTATCAAACGCTCCATAAAACATGCTGACTCCGGCCGGACTCATGCGATTTGAATAGACCGCTTTGTCTGCCGGGGGTGGTCCTAGATCCAAAGCATTTTGCAGAGTCTTCGATCGTTTATGAACGCGGGCCCGGAAAAGGCGAGTATTACTCGGCAACATTCTTACAAGGCCGGCTTCTTCAATAACCTGTCCAAGAGTCTCCAAGAAAAGATTCGGAGGGATCTCTTCGTAACCCCTATAGTTACGATTATCGTCGGACGCTCGTAGAAAAACATACCTGATATGATGTTTAACCAGCTTTGTAAATTCCTCCCAGCCATACCTAAGTGCTTTTTGAGGGGGAAGGGTCCAAAAATGTCTATCGCACCACATTGCGCCCTGAGCATCAAATGAACCGATAATATCTTGGCGGAGGTCTTCGTTGGTAAAGACGTCCCATAGCTTGTCATTAATGAGATCATAGGTATCAATCACATTGCCTTGATAACCACCTTCCGCGGATTCGTAAGGCACACCCACGCTGTCTGGATGTCTCCATTCCGATCGTATGCCAGCACTGATTTCTGTCATAACGTTATCTACGGGAGCGGCTATTGGCCGCGTTTTCGAACGGCGCCCACAATAATCACACGTCTTTTTGACGGCATTCGCTCGAATAAACCTTGCCAAGGCATAATCATCAATGCATTTTGGGCAAACATATTTGTCGCCTATGAACGACCACCCTTGCGATTCTTGTTGAATCATTAAGTTTTTCATGTACCCCATTAAACACCGCCTACCCGAAACGACAAACTATTCAGAGTTCTAACCATGCCGAGACATCCCCTAAGAGAAGACCAAGGGGCACAAAAGCATCTGTTGTCCTGTCGGGGCTGTTCAACTGCTACTAGAAAACAACCCAACTTCCTAAGAATGACTTTCTCTGGCTCCAAAAAGCGAAACGTGGACCCCCCAAAGGTCTCAAGCCCTCGTGACATTTCACGCACCCAGTTCCTGCATGAGTCCGGGCAACCAAGGGGACGCACTCATGAGTTATTTACTTTTTAACGAACGTCCCCTCCTCCTCCCCACGAGCGCATCCTTCATTGCAGATTCCCCCTTCACAAATTTGGTTCATCATACAACTCCAGCGGTCAGTTGGTCAAACAGCTTGCCGATGTAGCCGTCTCGGTCATCGGTCATGAAAAGGACATGTTGTTCTTCCAGTTCTTCCTGGGTCTTGCCCCATTTTAGCCGAGGATAAGGGGTCCAGGAAAGGATAAAGCTGTTCAAAACCACACTTGGATCGTTCAGTCGTTTTTCGATATCCTTGATGCGCTTGTGGAGAAGGATCTTTTCGCTGGCCGGGCCTTCTCCGTGGAGCAGACCGTGGGGGTCGAGGAACGTTACGAATTGCTTGCCCCCGGTCAGTGTCCAGAGGATGAAGTCGGGGTAGAAATTGCCGGCCTCGAAGAACCCCACCCCTTTGCCGCGGCTCATGTTCCTCAGAAGGAAGATCTCCATGCCATCGCCTTCGAGAGCCGTCCTGTTTCTGTCGTACCAGTCTTTCAGATCCGTCACAAACTGGTACTCGCTCTCGTTGAGCACTACAGGCAGTATCGTGATTTCTCCTCCTTTTCGGACGTGAAAGAGAGGCTGGAACAGATGCCTGCCAAAATTGCAGGCATAGAGATCGCCTGCTTTGAGAATGTCGTTCTTTCGCGTTTCCAGGTCTTTCTTGATCCGTTCTATGCTCTGGATGACCTGAAGTTCATCACCATCGACGATAAGCTTATATAGATCGTCATGAGGGAGGTTGTCGTCGTCCGCTGTCAAATCCCGCAGTTCCAGGCGAGGCTCTACATATTCGCGCTTTCGATGGTTGTAATAGTGTTCGCAATATCTCTTCAGGAGTTCGGCGGCAATTCGTTGGAGAAGCATGACGTCCCTGAAGTCCGATGGATTGAGCCAGACCTCGGGCAGAGAGAGCTCATACCACGAGGTGTCTTTCAGCAACCTGTATATGCCGCTTTTAGAGATATTGAGGTTGTGCCAGCTCCGTTCCCGCTTGTACTGTTCCAGTTGAAAGAACAGGGCATCGTAGTCGAGAAGCGTGAGGTGCTGTTCCCTGAAATATACCTTGCTCCTGTGGGCCTCGTGACCGGTCCCTCTCGACCGCATGGCCTGAATGCGGGGATACCAGTCGGCCGTGACCCTGTTCTCTTTCAGGTATGCCGGCACATCACCCACGGTCGGAACGGGTCCATCCTTCTTGAAGTCATACTCTCTGCCGTCAGAGGCCTTGCGCTTCGGGCGGAGGATTTTCAGTCTCTTCCCGAAATCGTGGGTGACGTTCAAAGGAATCGTGACAATGGTCCTCCGTTCGTTGCCCGGCAAGCCTTCTTCTCTCAGGAATTCCCGGAATCTTTCCATGAAGTCCGCCTCAATTCCAAAGACATTCAAGGTTTCAATCTCGGTAATGAAAGGTGGTTGCACCGGAGCATGCGTCCTGCCGCTCCGTTTGAGGCTCCACTCGTATCCCTTGAGGCGCACACCGCGGCCGAACAATTGGATGATCTGGGTACCCTCGCTCTTCCCCACGTGCATGAGACCAAGGGTGCTCACCCGCCAGCAATCCCATCCTTCGACAAACTTCTTGGAGCCGATGAGGAGATTGACGGGAGATGAAGAGTCCTTTACCGAGGCGAACATGGCTTCGGTAAAATCACTGTCTTCCACCTTCAACGAAGTACCATTCTGGGCCGCCACCTCTTCGACGTGATCGCACAGACCTTTCGCGTCGCCGACGTTTATTAGACCGAAGGGGACTTCCGCGCCACCCACGCGCAGGGCTATCTCACCCGATTCCCCCTTGATCCTCTCAAGCTCAAGGATTCCCCCCGCAGCATTATTGAAAAGCCGCCGGAGGATGTCGCGGTAGATATCTTCCACCGTTTCTCCGCCTTTGACGGCATCTGCAAGATAGGTGAAAGACCCGGCGAAGATATCCTCGCCTTTCTTGTCTATGAGACCCGTGTCCTGACCACGTTCGCTCAGGACTTTGTCCATTCTCCGGCACGCGGTCTGCCGATCATGGAGGAAGTCGGCGATGAACTGGATTATCCGGGCAACGTCCGTGGCCATGATCCTTTCGTCCTCCGACCCGCCCCGGGCCTTTGAAACAGTGCTGCCCACGAAGACCCACAAAGGCTTCTCGATATTGAAAGGCTCAAGATCCGCTGACTCGTCATCATAGAGCCTCAACTGCTGGTAAAACTTGAGGAGACAGGCCGTCAGGTACATGGCCTGCATATTGTCGAACGATTCGGGAAGGTTCAGTATCTGGTAATCTTTCCCGAACCCGTCCTCGTAGAACCACCGGTAGGAATAGTCAAAAATGATGGCCCTGGCATAACTATTCTCGAAATCCCTGTTGTTGGCCGCCGATATCGCCTGCTCGAAGGTGGCGGAGTACTCGAAGGTAAAGCCCTTCGCGCAGAGGTCGGAGCGGCGGGTGAACCACGCTCCCTCCTCCTTTCCGCTCATGCCGCGATGCCCCTCGTCGACAAGGAGCAGGTTCTGATCGCCGAGGCTTCTCGTTGCGATGGTGTTCGGGCCTTCCTGATCGCCCAGCTTCGTTATCTCGATGACATCGACCTGATCGAACGTACCCTGCCTCGTCAGGTCCAGTCTCTGAACGGACCAGAATCCGCTTTCCGCGAATTCAGCCATATGCTGGTCGCTGAGCCGCTCGTTGGGCGTCAGCAGGATGGCGCGGGATAATACCCTGTCCTGGCCGTGCGTCCGGGCGTAGTGCCGGTACTGGAGGAGGTTGACGTGCATGAGCAGCGTCTTGCCGCTGCCTGTCGCGTTCTGGAGACAGAGCTTGTTGAGGTCGTCATCCGCATAGGGCGGGACGTCGGCATAGTCCGTCCACCGCTGGTTGAAACGCTTTACAAAGGCGTTGAGGTCCTCAAGGAGCCGCTGCCGGTCCCCCAGAAAACGGTCCAGGTATATTTCCGCGAAAAGGAGTGTCAGCCACTGGAAGTATTTCCACGTTACCGGCCGTGCCCGTCTTTCGTTGATGGACCAGGTGTGGCGCACGATATTCTCTTCGTAAACAAGTACCTGTTCCTTCGTGATGACAGCCAGGTCGTCCCAGAAGAGGGTGCTGTCAACAAGGGCATGATAGAAATGATGGAGATTGTCGGCATCGAGCCCTTCACGGCATTTCCGGAGAGGCTCGGCAAGGTCGTGGAATGGCCTCAAGGTTCCGGTGTACTTTTCGGCGAGAGGGTCGATGCCGAATAGGCCCATAAGCCACTGATTGAGAATCAGTTTGTTACGGAAGGAATGGTGTTTGGGACCCCGCTTTCTTCCCGGCCTAGGCATCCCTGTGCCCCCTCTTTTCCAGCTCCTTTTCCATCCTCCGCAGTTCCTCATCATCAGAGATGGCTTCGGTTTGCGCTTCAACGGCAAGGCGATGCCTGTTGAATGCCTCGTATTGTTCCAGTGCCAGGGCCTCGGCAACCTCCCGGGAGACCTTTCCTGCATTCCGAAGGACCTCTCGATCGTTGAAACGCAGGAAGGCATTCAGTTTGTCGCGCCAATCTTTCATGAAGATCTGCCTGTGCCGCTTCGCCTGGTCTTCGGCATAGTCGAGATACATTGTCACGATGCGGTTGAATGCCGCGATTTCCTCTTCATTGAGGTAGTTCTTTGCGATTGTCACGTCGGCCTTGCGCACTCTCGCTCCCTTCCACGACGTGAGCCCCATGTTGGGTTTTTGCGCATCGGCCCGCTCGGCGATCAACTCCGCCGCCGTTTTGCCGGAAATGGCAAAGTGCAGCTTATTCTGGACGATCCGAAAGAACTCCAGTGTCTCCGGTGCCCCGGGATCGTAATCTGCGGCCAGCTTGTAGATATCGCGGATCTTCTGGTAGAACCTCTTTTCGCTGGACCGGATATCTCGGATTCGCTCAAGCATCTCATCGAAGTAATCGGACCCGATGTTCACCCCTGCCTTGAGGCGCACATCATCCATGACAAAACCCTTTACGAGGTAATCATTCAGGCGCTGCGTTGCCCAGATGCGGAACTGTGTACCACGGTGCGATCTCACCCGATAACCAACGGCAATGATGGCTTCCAGGTTGTAGTGCCGGACAGACCGCTCAACCCGCCTCGCGCCTTCCCGGCGAACTATTAAGTAATCCTTAATAGTTGCCTCCTGGGAGAGTTCACCTTCATCGTATATGTTCTTCAAGTGAATGTTTATGTTCGCGGTAGTTGTTTGAAAGAGTTCCGCCATCTCCGCCTGAGGTATCCAGACGGTTTCCCTGTCCATCCGTATCTCGATGCGGGTTTTTCCGTCTTCTGTTTGATAGAGCAGGAATTCACCGGTTTTCGGGAGGTCTGGGACATCTCTTTTCGTCATATTAGATCTCCCCGGTATCCCACATCCTCTTCATGAATTCCTCCTCGATGAGGCGGACCTTCCACGTGTCGCCCTCTTTCAGGAGATTGGGGAGGTTATTGCCGCCGTTCACGTAGATGGTGTCGAACTCGAAATCCCGCGTGCTGATCCGGTTCTTTTCGAACCATTCGTCGAGGATGAGGTTGTCCTTTTCAAGATCGCCGGTGAGCTTGCGCCAGACGATGAGCACCTTCTCTCTTTGACCGTTGTTGGGATTCTGCCGGTCCCTCGGGACCCATCCCTCCACCTTTCTGAACCACCAGGGGCCGATCGGGTCCTGGGAGAATTTTCCCTCAAGGACCAGTCTTGTATGCTGGTCTTCCGGCAATTCCGGGTCAAAAAGGCGGGTGAAGGCGGCGGTAAAGGTCTGCGGCTGCGCGATATGGATCACCCTCAGGCCGATGAGATAGTTGAAGGTCTCAAGGAGGTCCACGGCCCGTTCGACATTCTCATCGGTGCCGGGCTTCTTCACCTTCAGCGTGTAGGCCGTGGGGTCGGTGAAGGCATCGATATTGAGTAGGGACTGACTGCCTCTCGTCTCCACGTTAAGGAGATAGCGGAGCATGTAGTCTTCCTTCAGCGAGGAATTGCCGGCGATGGTTTCGGCACGCACAGGGTTTTCGTCGAAACGAAGGTTGTTCAGGGTATCCTCGTAGGATTCAAGACGGAGGTACTTGAAGCAGTGCGAGATGCCGGATTCGCGGGAGGTAGGCTTGCCGTCTTTCCAGTCTTTTGCGTAAACAACTTTGGCAATGCGGGGCTTAAGGACGGTATCGAAGTAATCGCCCATTTCCACAAGTATTTGTTTGCGCGTACCGTCGTCTTCGCGGTTGAGATTGATTATGGCATGCCCGGTTGTACCTGAACCGGCAAAATAGTCAAGAACTACACTGTCTTTAGCTCCATTCAAGGCAGCCGATATGGAATCCTGAACCGTAAAGATAGACTTAGGATAAGTAAACAGAGTACCGGGAATAATACTGTTAAGTACCTGGGTGCCATGATTATTCGCAGAGTATCGAGAATCTGTCCAGTTCGACTTGTAGTTAAACCTCTTTTTCAGTCGTTTTATGTCAAATATTCCACGTTGTTTCAAATAATGAACTATTAACTCATCCTTAATCTCTTCAACGGTTTGTCGCGCGAAGCGCCACTTTCGCTCTACACCTTGCGGATCCACCGGATAGACAGCTATAACCCCATCCGACAGAGTCACATTGGCTGCAGGGTGATAATTGTCCGGACACACATCACCAAAACCGACCACTCTTTTATCCTTAACATAGACCGGGTAAAAACAATTTGCCCCAGCCGCTCGTAACGATTCTTCTCCGGTAACATCACGGAAATTCCGTTCATCCCAATCCTTTTTGTCTTTTCGAAGTTCTTCCCCAATGAATCTGCCTGGTCTCGGATAGACGAAATAGGCATATTCATGGGTGTAGGAGAAATTGTCGCCTTGTTGACCTGACGGGTTATGATTTATGATAATGCAGTTTCTCTCATGGTCAGAGTATAACTCGGAGAGCAACAGTCCCAGCACCTCTTGCTCAACCTCATCTATGGCCACAATGGTCACCCCGCTCTTCTCTTGAAGCGGTTTATGGGACAACAGGCGGCTATCCATTAAGCTTAGCCATGAGGAGTTCTTGTATGAGTTCTTGTACGCAATTTCTGAAGACTTGGCATTGTATGGTGGATCAAGGTATGTGCACTTTACCGTAGCCTGATATCTCGCCTGCAGGAGATTCAGTGCTTGAAAGTTCTCCGAATGCAACAGCAGGCCGTCAGAAGCCTCATCAAGGTTCTCGATACTCGAGACAAACCGAGACGTGAAGGCACCGTCAAAAAACCTTGTATCCAACAAGAGCTTTCTATTGGCCTTCAAAAACTCTATCGACAGAGGCCTAGAATAACCCGGACGAGCAAGATCACCTTTTATCTCATCAATCGCAAAAAGCTTCACCCACTCATCGTGCTGTGCCTCATTCGCTACTATCTCCGGGTACAGTTCCTCGGGAATACGGTCCAGGGTAATGCAGTAGTTTGTTTCCACCACGAACTTCTTCTTCAGCCACAGCTTCTTCTGGAAATCCTCCAGCTGGGCGAGGAAGTCGATGAGCTTGCCGGCGATCTTCCGTAAGACCTTTATCTTCGAGAGGTAGTTCTCCACGGCAGGGGCGTCGGCGTTCTCGATGTCATCGAGATGCATGACCTCGTTCTTGATATAGAAGTCAAGCTCCCGCCGCAGGAAGCCGCCGAGGTCCTTGTGGATGAAATAGTCCTTTGTGTTCCGGGCCGTGTACTGGTTGATGTATTTTGCCAGCAGGGGGCGTTTCCTGTCGGTTTCCGTGGGGGCGGGAATGGTGAGGAACCGAAGAAATACGTCGGATCCCTCGCCCTCTCCTGCCCGTGCATTGAGGTGCGAGAGGATCGTTTCGAGGGCTTCGGCGTTACGCTTCTCCCGCCACGTGCCTTCCTGCCCGGTCTTCTCCTGGTCCGGGCGGTATTCAAAGTTGATCGTCAGCTCACCTGCGGCGTTTGTCTCCACGGGTTTTTCCTTGTGGATGATGAAGTACCGTTTCGTGGCGTCTGTGGCCTTGATGTTCCCATGCTCGCCCTCCGTCGCCTCGACGACGCGGAAATGGACCGTGAGGCCATCGGGGACGTCTCTCTCGGTAATGCCGAAAAGCCCGCCCTTGCCGCCATCCTTTTCCTTGAGGTTCCTCTCCATCTGCGTGCGTGCGGCATGAGAAAGATCGAAGCTGAAGGTGCTGAAGTATTCCGAAGTTTTTATGTAGTACTGGTCCGCATTCGCCCAGTGGAGCTTGATCTCTTCCCCGTTGTAGGGGATTGCGAAGGGGGCGGCCCTCCCCGGTGTCTCCCGGGCGTAGTAGCGGCGGGAGATGAAGTCGCCGTCGTCATAGTAGCGCTCGAAGAAACGGTAGAGGTGATCGTAGATGTCGGCCTCCGATGAGGCGGAATCCGCTGCTGCCTCATAGCGCCGGCGGGCATCTTTCACGGGATCGGTCTGTTCCGGATCGGGTGCTCCAAACCTCTTCGCCGTCTCGATGGCCTCGTCTATCTTCGCCTTCAACGCCGCCTTATGTGCCTGATCCGCCTGTCCATAGGCTCCCTCAACGATGCCGAGCAGATCCTTCTCGATGAACTCGGAGACCTGGCGGGCCTTTGCGTGCATTATCCGGTAGAAACCGAAATCAAGGTCCGGCTGGTCAAGCTGGAAAAGCTCCTTCAATTTCTTAAAGAGACGGTTGCGAAGCTGTTCCGTCGTCGGCATGGCTCACTCCCCTGGGGCTAGATTACACTCCATCTGATGGTAAAGAGCGGCGTGACTGTTGTTCGCTGTTCCATGCGCCTGACAAGTTTCTCCACCAGATGGTCCCTCTTTGCAGCGATTTCGTCTTCTGTATCGAATATCTTCTCCCGGAGGCCGCGCTTATTGCGTTCCAGTCCGGCTATTTGTTCCTGTATGCCGTGCTGCTCTTCCATTGTGGCGGCCTGGCGGCTCTTCCGCTTGAGATCCCGTACCTGACGTTTTACATCATCCAGCTCTCTCTGTACAGCCATTTCCATGTCGTCAGCCCATTTGTCGAGTTGCCGGCAGGCCTCGTTGAAATGACTGTTGTTCTCCTCGAGGTTGCGGGCTATGGTTGCCTCCACGTATCTCTTGCTGTCTGCGTCGAGACGTTCCCGGATGGGGTCCGGGAGGACGTCCACCGGCGTCGTCCGGCCCGCGCAGCCGAACAGCTTCTCGCAGGTCTCCTGATCGATGTTGCCGCCGGCGTCGTCAACGGCGCTGAAGAGGAGGTATTCCTCCGCTTCAAATGCCTCTATGCGGAGATGGCAAAGGGTGAGCCAGCCCGTCCGGTCCTTGAGATCTTCCACCACGGAGACCTTCACGGGATGGTTACTTATGTCAAACCGCACCTCCCGGAGGGGACATTCCCGTGCCGCACCTTGAAGGAGAACGTGCTCGCCGAGGGGATGGCTCAGACGATACAGATATTCGCCGGGCATGTTTTTGGTGTTCTTCGATATCATGTGATACCGTCCCGGTGACACCCCGGGAATCGGTGCCTGGTGAAGCATGAACGACAGACCGTCGTCATCGAATGAGGCATGTTCAGACAGGACATACCTTGTGAGATCCCGGAAGAGCCGGCCGATCCGGTCGAGCGCTTCCCTGGCTCCCGACAGATTCACCTTGAGCCGGACGTGAACGTCCTCATCGAAATTCTCCAGAAGAAGTCTTCTCGTATCCCGCATCCGAGTCTCAATCTGATCGTCAAGCTCGGTCTGCAGGCACTCAAAGGCCGTTCGAATCTCTTCTTCGGTGCGGCATTGTTGGTAGATGTCCAGGATACGGCGTTCAAAATCGACCCCGGATTCGATGGAACCAAGGACATCGTCGGAAGCGCCGAAGACACCGGTGAAAAGGTTGAACTTCCGGTCCAGCAGTTCATAGACCCTGCGGTCTGCCTCGTTGTTGTCGTTCAGGAAATTAATGACGACAACATCGTGTTTCTGACCGTACCTGTGGCATCGTCCGATGCGTTGTTCTATCCTCTGGGGGTTCCAGGGAAGGTCGAAGTTGATTACCGCCGAGCAGAACTGCATATTGAGACCCTCGGCCCCCGCCTCCGTGGCGATGAGGATGTCGGCGTCTGATTGAAAACCGTCTATGATGGCGGCCCGAAGGTCAACCTGCCTGGAATTACCGGCACGCCCCGTGTCACGATTGGCGGCAAGCCACCGCGTGTAGATCTGCCCCGATGCATCGTCTTTGTTGGTGCCGTTGAAGGTGAGCACCCGGCCTGCATATCCGTTGGCTTCCAGAAAGTCCTTCAGCCAGGCCTGAGTGCGCCTCGACTCTGTGAAGACCACCGCTTTCTTCGCGGCGCCCATCTCCTCCATTTTTGAAAAACCAATCTCCAGGGCCGTCAGGAGGGCCATTGCTTTCGTATCGACACCGATGTTTCGGGCCCGTCGTATATAGTCATCAAGCTCGCCAATCTCACGGGCGAGCCTGGCCGGATCAATCTCCTGCCCGGCTGGCTTCGGTGGTGTATCCAAGAGCGCATCGTCAGTACCCACGATATCGTCTTCCTCATCCTCAAGGAGCTCGTCGAGAAGGTCGTCGTCTATCTCTTCATCGGAAAAAAGAGCCTCTGTGGCGGTTATGTTATGCCTTATGTCTTCCTGGAGCCGGAGGAGACGGCTTCGCATAATCTCCAGCGTCCCGGCGAGAGCGTGCGGAGACGAGGCAAGCAGCTTGCGGACAAGGAGAATAAGAAGGTGTCTCTGTCCCGCTGGCAGCGCGTAGTTGTCGTCCCTTTTCAGATAGGTCGAGATCGCCTCATAAAGATCCTGCTCCCGCTGTGTCGGTTTGAACGGCCGGGTGATGAGTTTGCGTTCCGTGAAGGGTATGTATTCCACAACCTGGCTGCGCAGGGTGCGTCGGCAAAAGGCCTGCAACCGGTCCCGCAACCCCGGGAGATCACCGCCGTAATTGAGATACTGGTTGCGAAAGGAGACAAGCTCGCCAAAGAGGCGTTCATCGATAAGGGTGGAAAGGCCATAGAGTTCAAGGAGTGAATTCTGAAGAGGTGTGGCGGTGAGGAGGAGCTTCTTGCGGTCCTCTGCCGCAAACCGTATTTTCTGACCGATCTGATTGCTCTGGCGATAGGAATTGCGGAGTTTGTGGGCCTCATCGATAACCACCAGATCCCAGGGAATTCGTCTGATCTCCTCAGCCTTGCCTGCGGCATAATGCATCGAACAAATGACGATGCCGGCGCTGGCGAACGGGTCAGGGTCTCCGTTCTTCAAGCTCTCCCGGAAAGTCTTCGCGTCGAGGACAGAGGAAGGAAGGTTGAACTTCTCGGCAAGCTCTATTTCCCATTGTTTACGAAGGGAGGCCGGGCAGACCACGAGAAGACGGCGGCGCTTCTCAGCCCAGTACTGGCACAGGACAAGGCCCGCTTCGATGGTCTTCCCCAGCCCGACTTCATCAGCAAGGAGAACACCCTTCGAAATGGGCGACCGAAGCGCAAAAAGGGCGGCCTCGATCTGATGGGGATTAAGGTCCACGCAGGCATCAAAGAGCGCGCGTCCAAGCCGGTCGACCCCGCTCCCTCCGACACGGTTCAGTTCATATGCGTAGTACCTGGCGTGATAATCAGTCAGAAACATGTCGTTCGCATTCGGCATCCTTTAGAACGTCAACAAGATCCGCAATTGCTTTTCCCTCAAACCGCCAATGCATTCCAGAGATTAGCCACATCGCTTTGCCCATTGCCAATCGCGCCTTCATTAATACGGACTCATAATGACAGGCGTGAAGGCCGCTAACCCTTGGCCTCGCCTTTAGACTCAAGCTGCACGTAACTACGCTGAAATGACTGGTCGACTGTCGTATATATCCTACAAAATGCTACCGAAAAAGGAAATGCCTTTTCTCTGTAAACGTGAAACCTGAAACATGAGACCTGAAACTGTCTCTATTATCTCCTAGTGTTGCAAGGGAAAAGGCAGGAAAACCATTGTCGCAGGTTGCAGGTTGCAGGTCACATGTCTAAAAGCCAACAAAAGCGCTTGTTGTCGGCACAATAGTCAGCAAAGAAAGACGGGCTTGAGTGGCTTGAGTAGCTTGAGGGGGGAGAAGAAGATGGCTTGAATAGCTTGAATGGCTTGAATGGAGAAGACGGTTGGAACCGTTAGAGCCGTTAGAACCGGAACAGAAGGTTGGAACCGTTTGAACCGTTGGAATCGTTAGAACCGGAACAGAAGGTTGGAATCGTTAGAACGGAAAAAAAGCGCTTGAGTTGAAGGCGGGATACTAGTGGGTCCGGTCCGGTGAGATGATTCGTGCTTTTTTGTTATCCTTATTCCTTTGGGGGTGGGCGGGGGTTTTGCGAGATGTGTATTGAGTACGGTTTGGACCCGCTTTGGCCCGAAGGAGCGTCCCGGAGGGCAAGGGGTGTTGTCTGAGGAGCCTTGCAGGCGACGAGTTCACCCGTTGAGCGACGCCGGGTCAATTAGCGGGTAAACCGCACGCAGCTTAGCAGGGAGCGAAGACCCCGCCCGTGCTGTCACCTTCCGAATACCTCGGCGTGTGTCTTTACCTTACCTGATCTGTAATCCGCCCGGGCCTCTCTTATGCTGGCGAGATACTCGGGAAACGTGGCTGCCAGAAGGTCCTCAAGGAAAGAATCCCCTTTTTTCTTCTTCATCGCCTTTATTGCCTTTATCAATTCTTTGAGATTCATCTCTATTTTGATGGTTTTGCGCATCGTCAACCCCGCCATTTTATCGAACGAAGAAGACCGTGCCGCGAAGCCACTCAGGCCATCCTTGCGCCTCTAGCGCTCAAGCGGTTCAAGCCGTCTTTTTCGTTCTTGCTTCCCTTTCCCCCCGCAGTTCCACCTTGAGATCACGGTCGAGTATCCTGGCGAGAGAGACCATTGTCTTGATGGTGAGATTGGGATTGCCGTTCAGGAGTTTCGTGATGAATGCCTTGGAGACGTTCAGGCGCCTGGCGAGTTCGGCCCTGGTGATCCCGTTCTCCTCCATGCGGGAGACAACTTGTTCGGTAAAATCAAGGATCGCTTTCTCCGTCAGGAAATCGACGTCATCCTTGAACCTCTCGAGTTTCTCCTTGAACCATTCTTCAGAATTCATCCGCTCTTCTAACTTCTCAGCCCGGAGAATTCAAGGGAATTGTGTCGAATGAAGGCCGAAAAACGACGGAAAGGGCAGAAACCGGGAAAAAGGGCTTCAACCGCTTGAGCAGCTTGAGCAGCTTGAACGGGAAAGGCGATCATTCTTTTGATGATGGAGAAGAAGGCCGTTTACCTCCCGTCGAAGACGGGATGCAAGGGCGGACTGATCGTGGAAGGCTCCGGGATCTGGCCGCAATTCCTTTGAAGCTTTCTCTGAGACCTCTGTGTGCTTGAGCGAAGCGGGCGTGAGATATATCTTCACTTGTTCTGGCTTGCCGGGAGGACTTCCTTGAAGAATCATATTTTGAGTTTGATATTTCAATGTTCATTTAGAGAAGCCCGGCTTTTCGGTTCCAACGGCTTTAACGGTGCTAACGGTTCTAACCATCTTTTCTGAGATCTCTGCGTGCTTGAGCGAAGCGGGCGTGAGATATATCCTCCCTTCTTCTGGCTGGCTCACGGCGTCGTTATTTGGCCGCTTGCGAACCCACATTTCGCGGGCGGCGGTGGCGAAATCATTTTCCGCCACCTCTCGTTCAATCCAGGTATATCCTGCTGAGTTTGTGGATCAGGTCGTGGAATTCTTCGTGCTTGCCGAGGCCTATGCGGTCTTCTTCTATCTTTTCGAATCCTTCGAATAGTTCATCCTGCTTTTGTTCCGACAGGTGACTGTCCGCCATCACGAAGAGGATGGTGTTTTCCTTATCGATGTGGCTCCTCAGGAGAGAAATGTAACCGTGCACCTCCTGCATGATCTGTCTCGATGAAGACCTGTCACCCGCCGTGAATTCACCATACGCCTGGCTCATCGCCCCGACATGCGCCCTTCCCGTTTCGTGTTCCTTGAGCATAACCGCGATAGGCCCCTTCTCCGGGATGCCTGCAGCCACCAACGCGGGAAACAACAGTTCTTCCTCTTTCCCATGATGGCATTTGTCGACAAAGACCTTCAGGAACTCCAGGATGCCATCAAAATGTTCCGTATCGATGCCTCCTGTTGTCTTCAATTTGTCACAGACCTTTTCCATCACATCAAGCATCACCTTGATCCCCTCATGCTCATCTCTCAACTGTCCGGTAGCTTTCATATCATCCCTCCTCTAAACGATGAATGACACGCCCCGCTCCGGGCCTGCCATGTCGCACTATAGTATCAATTATATCACCGTTCCAAAAACTCCACGGCGCAACAGGGGTCTGGACCACAAAGGACCGTCTCACGCCCGCCTTACCCTTCGGGTTCGCCGGAGGTATAGAAGAGAGGATGGGGAGGAAGCCTTGAAGAATCATATTTTGAGTTTGATATTTCAAGGTTCATTTACAGAAGCCCGGCTTTTCGGTTCCAACGGCTTTAACGGTGCTAACGGTTCTAACCATCTTTTCTGAGATCTCTGCGTGCTTGAGCGAAGCGGGCGTGAGGCAACTTGCGGGATGCCCTTTCGATTTTCACATTCTCGGGAATGCCACAGACGCTGCACTCCAGTCCACTATGCAGAGAACCCGATCCCGGACAATACTCGTCATCTTTCTTCGTGTTCATGGGGTTCGTGCAGGGTTTTGCTAATCTTGTTCGGCGAGTATCAATCGAACTGTGGCTTCGAGAGGTTCAATATCCTCTTCTATTGACTGCCACAGAATCTCGGTGTCGACACCGAAATACTCATGGATGAGTTTGTTTCTCATGCCCACAATCTCAACCCACGGGATTTCCGGGTAGCGGTTTTTGATATCCGACGGCAAGGCCTTTGTTGCTTCGGCGATGACCTCGAAGCATCGGATCACGGCCTTCAGAGTTTTGCGGTCGCCGGCAAAATCCTCATAGTTCATACCTAGAGTGAAAGCCCTGACATCTTCAATCGATTCCAGGATGTCATGGAGGTAGTCTCCGGGCTCTCTCTTCTCAGACATTAACCAGTTCCCGGAGAATGGCTTTACCAATGTTGGGCTTGAGAGCCTTTCTTGTAACGAGATCGACCTTCCTGCCAATGAGTTCGCCGAGGTAGTTCTCGAGTTTCATGAAACTGACAAATCCCACAGGTCTGGTGAACTCAACGAGTATGTCGACATCACTCTCCCCTGACTGCTCTTCTCTGGCATAGGAACCGAAAATGGCTATGTTGCCCACGTGGTATTTCTGCCTGAGGATCACCTCGTGCTCCTTAAGTATTCTTCTTATTTCCTCGAGGTCCTTCATGCGACTCGGTTCTCCTTTTCTGCATCAAATCCACTCTATCGCAAACCGTCGCGTTAGACAAGCGGAAAGTACGCGGGCGTGGACTACAGCGCAGCGGGCGTGAGATAGGTCCTCCGCCTTTTCTTAGCGTTCAAGATGCTCAAGCGGTTCAAGGCGTCTTCTTCGCTCTAACCGTGCGGGGAGGACGCTTCTTGAGGCCTGTTGACCTCTGGGCCACTTCTATCAGCGACCTTAAGGCATCGTTCGCGGCCTCATCTGTGGGGAAGACCCTGGCGACATCGGGGCTGAGGAGAGCGACGGTGACGCCTTCGGGATAAGACTCAGCATATTTCCCCCGAACGAGTCCTTTCGGAAAGTCTGACAGTTTATACTCGGGACGAAGTTCGTCCTTATCCTTCTTGCTAACCTTCTTCATACGCCTTTATATCACGGCTCCATTCAATGTTAAACAGGCAGCGCTCCTGAATGGCCTGTTTCCGGGATATTACTTCCGGAGAGAAAAACCGAGAGCATAAAATTTCAGCCGCAACGAAGAATCTGCTTTACCCTCCCGTCGAAGACGGGATGCAAGGGCGGCCAGATTCTGGGAGGCTCCGGAATCTGGCCGCAATTCCTTTGAAGCTTTCTCTGAGACCTCTGCGTACTTGAGCGAAGCGGGCGTGAGATATATCTTCACTTTTTCTGGCTTGCCGGGAGAACTTCCTTGAAGAATCATATTTTGAGTTTGATATTTCAAGGTTCATTTACAGAAGCCCGGCTTTTCGGTTCCAACGGCTTTAACGGTGCTAACGGTTCTAACCATCTTTTTCGTCTCTAACCCTCAAGCGATTCAAGCCATTCAAGCGATTCAATCCGTCTTTTCCCCCTTGCCTCCTTCCCTTCCGCCCCGTATACTGTCCGAGACTCAAACATCATAGTGAAAGGTGGTTTCAGTTGGGCCGGGATGTAGCTATTGATTACCTGCGGAGCCTCGTGACGGTGTCGGTGGTTGCCCATCACTCGGCGCTGGCGTACACGACGTTCAGCAGCTTCGACGCGGCGCACTACAGGGAATCGCCCATGCCCATCGTCGATGCGGCGCGGTTTTGGCCTCTCGATATCCTTGTGAGCTGGAACGATCTTTTCTTCATGTCCCTCATGTTCTTCATATCCGGGCTTTTCGTCGCCTCCTCCATCGCGCGCAAGGGGGAAGGACGATTTATCGCGGAGAGGGCGAAGCGGCTCGGCATGCCTTTTATCCTCTTTTCCGTCGTGCTGAGCCCGATAGCCTTTTACCCGTCCTGGCTTCTGAGCACGTCTGTTGGCGGGGGGCATTACCTGGCGAGTTTCTTCGCCGGCGGGACATGGAACACGGGGCCCCTGTGGTTTTTGTGGCTTCTCCTTGCCTTCTGCGTCATCACAGCCGCCGCGTTCCGGCTCCTGCCCCGGGCCATGAAGGGCTTTGCCTGGACTGCAGGGTCGACGGGTGCGCTCCTTGGCGTCTTTCTTACCGTGACCCTCACGACGATGGTCCCCCTGTCATTCTTCGCCCTGCCGGACTCACTCTTCCTCGCTGGCCCCTTCGGCCTTCCCCACGCACCGAGGGTCTTCCTCTATTTTGCCTGGTTCCTCATGGGCGTCGTGCTGGGAGCCGGGGATATGTCACGCTCCCTCTCGCGGGGGAACCTCAGGCACTGGCCCCTGTGGCTCACACTGGGAGGTTTGAGCTATTTCGCGAACGCCTTGAGCCCGGTGCTCTTCCCCGGCCTCACACCGTCGGCCGCGAAGGTCGTCCTCAACGTCACCCTCTCCTTATGCTGCGTCTTCACGATCCTCGGCAGCCTCGGCGTCGCCCGCAGATTCTTCACAACCAGCCTCCCCGCCGGCGACAGTCTCTCCGACAACGCCTACGGCATCTACATCTTCCACTACATGTTCGTCCTCGTGGCACAGTTTGCGCTCCTCACCGCACCCATACCCGCGGTACTCAAATTCCTCATCGTTTTCGCCTTCGCCCTCACCGCAAGCTGGGGCCTAACGGCCCTCGCCCGCAGAACGCCCTTAGCAAGAGTACTGTAGACCTGTCTCTTTTCTTCTGCCTCTAACGTCCAACAGGCTGTTGACAAAGTCGGTTCCCGGTCTGGCTTCTGTTCCAGTCCGTCATCCCGCAGTTCCAGTCCGTCATCCCTTCACAGTTCCAGTCCGTCATCCCGGCGAAGGCCGGGAGCCAGGAAAGGCCCTGTTGAAGCAGAAAGCCCCCAAAAGGATGCTAACAGTGGAATGGAAAACGTATTGTCGGACCTTTCACCGTTCAGTGGTCATCTGCTGCCAGTCTTTCCTGGATTCCGGCCTTCGCCGGAATGACGGGGGAGTAGGGATGAAGGGATGACAAGAAAACATGAACCGGAGTCGGAAACGACTTCGTTAACAGGGTGTTTTGTTGATTGGGGAAAGACGATCATTCTCATGAGGATGGAGTGAAAGTCTCTTTATCTCTCGCCCTCGGGCGGGATGCAAAGGCGGCCAGATTCTGGAAGGCTCCGGGATCTGGCCGCAATTCTTTCTCTCATTGCATCTCTTCGTGCCCTCTGCGGACTCGAGCGAAGCGGGCGTGAGATATGTCATCTGCAGTTATAGAACTCCGGTTCACCCATGATGATCTTTTCCGCCTTGTCGTGGTTGATCCTGAGCTCCGACCGGACGAGCACCCTGCTTAAGCCCGTGACCTCGACGTCGACATCCACCGTCTGGCCTGGATAGACCGTCACGCTTTTCAGGACTTCTCCATTCCTGTCGTTGTTCCTGAAGACGAAGGTCAGGGGCGCCTTGATGCCCCTGTCGATGTAGATGCTTGTCCCGAAGAACCTGTACCTGCCCTCGGGCCTCACGTAGAAGGTGTAGTAGGCCATGGACAGGGGGGTCTTCGAGTTCTTGATGCCCCAGCGGTAGTTCTTGGCGGGGGTGGCAAGCGCCGCTGCGTCGCTCGTCATCATCGTCCCGTAGTCATCGCTGTACTGTGCCTTCGTCCTCACCGGCACAACGTTCCTCTTCTCGCAGGTAAACGCCGGCTGCTGGGGAGCGGGCTGCTGAGCGGGCCGTCGGGCGGGCCCCATGGTCTCGCAGGCACCGAAACATAGCAAAAGCGCAAACACTGCTAACGACACAATTCTTTTCATTGAAGTTCCTCCTCTTCATTTGCTGCCACCCAGGAATGTATGTTGTACATTCATTCTCCCCGAATCCGAGATGTTATGCAATAGAAAACAGTGGAAAGGATGGTTAGAGCCGTTAGAACCGTTAGAACCGGTAAACAGACCGTCAAGCAACTCAAACCGTCGCTCGTCGAGCGTTTCCAACGGTTCCAACGGTTCCAACGGTTCTAACCGTCTTCTTCATAGTACAGCGGACACAGCTCCGATGAACCGGGGATGTAGTCGCGGCATACTTTGGGGCGGGTTTTGTAGATCTCGCAGAAGCAGGTCGTGCCGTTCCAGCCAAGGTAGACACAGGCCGTCACCTTTGCCCCGGAAGGGTCGATGAGCCGGTCGCCGGCCCAGATGACCTCGTTGCGGCCGAGTCGGGCGATGATGTCCTGCCGTTTCTCGCTTTCCCACCTGGCGATGTCCTCAGGCGTAACGTAGGCGGCCATGTCCACCTGGCAGCAATTGCCGCACTGGCGACAGGCGGTGTCTTTGCTCTTTTTCACTGCTTCACCGGAATGGCGGCCATCTTCAGCCTCTTTTCGATCCAACGGGCTTTGACCGCAGCCGCTACCATTATTATAGATGGTTCCGGTATTCCGGGATCAAACTTTTTTCTTCCCTGCACCACGGAAAAGCAGGGCACCGTCTTTTTCCTTCGGGCTTTTCCGGTGTTCGACGATACCTTTGTCTCCCGGCATCATCCCCATGAAGCAACCCGTAGCCCTCTTTGTCGTCATCCCGGACTTGATCCGGGATCTAGAGGTTTTTCTATCCCCTCGTATTTCCTGGATGTCGCATACGCGAGTGAAGATGCCGGCCTTCGCCGGAATGACGGGGAAGAGGGGGGCGGGGAGACCTGAAAGGGTCTTCTACTCCTGGAACCTGGAGTATTGAACCTTGAACTTTACTCTTTGCTTGCGGAACGATTCTGGATTAAACTAGCCTGCAGCTCGCCCAACGGTTGAGCAAGAATAAAAGGAAAACGGGTACGGCTATGGCAAAGCACTCACATCTTTTCGTGGAGACCTTCGACGGCTTCCTGGGTTACGGCATGGACAGGAAGACCGACGAGAACACCCTGCACGTCTTCCTGCAGAAATTCGCCGATGACGACCTCATGAAAACCATCCTCACCAGAATGTCCGACGACGACATGGCGGAGGTGTTCGAGGTCATAAGCAAGATGCTCAAGAAACATCTCAGCGAGCCCGAATATCACGAACTGTTTTTAAAGGAAGAAGGTTGATGGGTTGTGGGTTATGGGAGAAGATGTTTTCCTACCACCTATCACCCATTACCCCTTACCTGTTTCCAACAACTCCTCCGCCAGCGCCCTTGCCTCTTCCTTCGTTAGCTTGAGGGTCGCCTTGCCGCCGCCGGGGTGGGCTGTGGTGAGGGTTATGCCGTCGCCTGAGGGAGCGATCTCCCACTTTTTGCCTTCGGGGAACTTGAGGGGCTCGACAAGGAATTCTTCGGGACGGAACTCGGCTATCTGGATGAGGACACCGAAGGCGTCTCTGGGGTGGATGAACAGTTCCTTCCAGTCCCCCCCGGTGCTGTAGCCGAAGGTGGGTACGCCTTTTTCATCGAGGTATTCCTTCGCCTTTACGATGTCGAGGGTCTGGAAGCACAGGTGGTGAACGCCCTCGCGGTCGGCAAGGAACCTGTCGAGGAAGCTCCCGGGACCCGTGGGTGTTATCATCTCGATCCTCGTTAGATCACCGGCTGAGAAAACCTGACCGAGATACTTCATGTCCTCGATGGCAGACAACGTGCACGGTGTAAAGCCCAGGACGTCGCAGAAGAATTCCTTCGCCTTTTCCAGATCCTTTACCGCAAGAGATATATGATCGATCCGTTCCAGCATGGCGGCCTCACTGTAACCCGCAGGTTCTTTGACATGGGAAAGTTGTGGTTGCGTCCCCTTTATGTTAATACCGGACAACGCTTCAAGGCAAGGAAATGTTTAAAACAATGCCTCGTTTGTGCGATAATCCCTACGGATGCGATCAAGGAACTCTTTCAAATGAGGGGGTGCAAGGGGTTGCCTCGAAACACCGGCAAAGGTCGGAGGGGTATCCTCGCAGCACTTACTCTGTTCGTCATTTTCCTTCTTCTGACCTCCGGGGGCCTCGAAGCCGCTCAGGCGCAGCCAGGCTCGATCCGGGTCGTCATGGACAACAGTTACCCGCCTTTCGCCTTCCTTGACGGGATGGGGCGGCTTCGGGGTGTACTCATCGACCAGTGGGCCCTCTGGGAGAAAAAGACGGGCATCAAGGTCGAGATTGTCGGCATGGACTGGGCCGCGGCCCAGGAACGCATGGAGGCGGGTGCCTTCGATGTCATCGACACCATCTTCTTCAATGAAAATCGAGCCAGGATCTACGACTTTACCAAACCCTACCAGAAGATCGAGGTTCCCATCTTTTTTCATCGCGACGTAGCGGGGATCACCGATGCCCGGTCTCTGAGCGGTTTTGCCGTCGCCGTGAAAAAGGGTGACTCTGTCATAGATTTTCTCAGGGCGCAAGGGGTCGAAAGGCTTGTCGAATATACCAGTTATGAGGCCATCATCGAGGCGGCGAAGGATCTGCGAGTCGTCGTCTTCGTTGTCGACAAACCATCGGCGCTCTATTTCCTTTACAGGGAAGGCATCCACGGGCAGTTCAATCATTCCCGGCCCCTTTATACGGGGGCCCTGCATCGCGCCGTCAGAAAAGGAGACGCAGCCCTTCTCGCGACCGTCGAGGAAGGCTTCGCCAGGATATCGAAAGAGGAATACCTGGCAATAGACCAGAGATGGTACGGTTCGCAGGAATTCCCGATTCGGTACCTTCAGTACGCAAGCATAGCCGGGGCGTTCATTGCCGCTCTCCTTCTTGGCCTCATGGTATGGAACCGTGCGTTGAGACGCGCCGTTCGCCGGAAGACAGCGGAACTGAAGAAGGAGATAAATCTCAGCGAAGAGAGGGCGGAGGCCCTCCGGGAAAGCGAGGAACGCTTCGCCCTCTTCCTCGAGCACTGCCCCATCCTGCTATTCCTCAAGGATGAGGACAATCGTGCCGTCGCCCTGAGTCGGAACTATGAGGGGCTTCTCGGAAAACCCCTCGATGAGATCCTGGGAAAAACATCGGAGGAGCTTTTCCCTCCCGACCTTGCCCGGAGCATGCATGCCGACGATGACGAGGTTCTTCGCACGGGGCACGTGAAGACCATCGAGGAGGAGTTCGACGGGCAGAGATACATAACCTGCAAGTTCCCCCTGTACCGGCCCGACAAAACCTCTCTCCTCGGGGGTTTTACCATTGACATCACGGACCGCAAGAGATTCGAAGAGGCCCTCAGGAAAAGTGAGCAGCAGTACAAAGACGTGGTCAACAACGCCAACAGCATCATCCTGCGCTGGGATACGGCCGGCAATATCCTTTTCATGAATCCCTTCGGCCTCGATCTCTTCGGGTACCGGCAAGAGGAGCTGACGGGCAGGAACGTCGTGGGAACCATCGTGCCGGAAACGGAATCGGTGAGTTCGAGGGACCTCGCGTTCCTTATGGAGGCGATACAGCTTAATCCCGACGGGTTTAAGGACAACGAGAACGAGAACATCAAGAAGGACGGCCAGCGCGTCTGGGTCTCCTGGACGAACAAGGCCATTACGAACGAGAAAGGCGAGTATGTAGAGATTCTCAGCATCGGCAAGGACGTAACGGAGAAGAAATCACTCGAGGCCCAGCTTCTGCACGCGCAGAAGATGGAGGCCGTCGGAACCCTCGCGGGCGGCATAGCCCATGACTTCAATAATCTTCTCATGGGCATCATGGGATATACGTCGGTCATGCTCCTCGCGACAGATCCGTCAAATCCCAATTACGAGAAATTGAAGAACATCGAGGAGCAGATCAAAAACGGCTCGGAGCTCACGAAACAGCTCCTCGGTTTCGCCCGGCGCGGGAAATACGAGGTGAAACCGACAAACCTCAACGATCTCATCAACCGCTGCGCCGATATGTTCGGACATGCCCACAGGGACATCATAATACACAAGAAGCTCCGGGAAGACCTCTGGACCGCCGAGGTGGACCGCAGCCAGATGGAACAGGTCTTTCTCAACCTCTTCGTCAATGCGTCGCAGGCAATGCCATCGGGGGGCATACTCTTCGTGGAAGCGCAGAACATTTCTATGGGAGATACCACGATCGCACCCAAAGAGGGGCTCTACGCGAGGATATCCGTTACGGATACCGGTGTCGGCATGAATGAGAGAACAAAGGAGCGGATATTCGATCCCTTCTTTACGACGAAGGATTTCGGAATGGGGTACGGGCTTGGCCTCGCGTCCGCGTACGGGATAATCAAGAACCATCAGGGAGCTATAACCGTCGAGAGCGAGCCCGGCAAGGGAAGCCGGTTCGACATCTATATACCGGCTTCACGGAAACCCGTCGTCAATGAAGAGCCCTCCGCCCCTCTCCTGGTCCCGGGCACGGAGACGGTGCTCCTCGTCGAAGACCAGCCGGCCGTCGCGGCGACGGCGCAGGAGATGCTCGAAGCCCTGGGCTACCGCGTTCACGTGGCGGAAAGCGGCCGTGAAGCCCTGGATCTCTTTGAAAAACACAAACAGTCGGTAGACCTCATTATACTCGACATGATCATGCCGGGCTTAAGTGGAAGCGAAACCTACGACAGCGTGAAAAAGATCGACCCCAATGTCAAGGTGATCCTCTCCAGCGGCTACAGTATCGAGGGGCAGGCGGCAGAAATACTGGAGAAAGGATGCAATGCCTTTATCCAGAAACCATTCACCATTAATGAACTGTCAGCGAAAATTCAGGAAGTCCTTGGCAGGGACTAGTTAAGGATATTGAAGCTTGCCGGGATCTTGCGCTTGCATATGGGGCAGACGGGCTCGATAAGCGTGAAGGTCTTGCCGAAAACATCGACGCTCTTAAAAAAGACGCCCGGCGCCTCACAGAGGTTTTTCTCGCTGAACATCTTGCCGCACTCGCACACGGGATATTCCTGGCGTATCGTCGTCCCCCTGAACGCCTGATCACAGTATCTGATGACCATTTTTTGTTCTTCCGTTGTCATGGCTTTAATATAATCTCCTCATCCTTGTTTGGCAACCCCGGCTCGATGTTTCCCATCCGCGGCATGTGTCTCTCTTCGAACCGTTCTAGAAATGTATTCGGTACCTGTTGGAAGAAACTTAACAAAGACAGTTGCGGGTTGCGGGTTGCGGGTTGTGGGGAAAGACTGTGAAACCGGACGGGTTGTCAAGAAAGACGGTTAAAGGGGGGCGCACACGTCAACACAGCTGACCTGTCGGGGATCTCAAGACTCCGTCGTTTCGGCGAGGAGCAGACGTAAAAGGCCTTCCGGGAGGGGGCGGGAGGGTACGCATTCCTGTGGAATTTTCCGGGGATTATATATATCATATCCTTGCCAGCAAAAACTTTCTCAACAGCAGATCACGATGCCACCAAGGAGGGCGTATGAGCGGAGTCTTCGGCATACTATCGAAGAAAAACTGCGCGAGCAACCTGCTCTACGGTACCGATTATCACTCGCATATGGGAACGGTATATGGAGGGATGGCCGTACTGGGAGACCGGTTCCACCGCAGCATACATGACATCAGCAAATCACAGTTCAAATCGAAGTTCTTCGAGGAATACAAGGAAATGGAGGGCAATGCGGGCATTGGCGCCATCAGCGACCGCGACGCCCAGCCTCTCATCATCGGTTCAAAGTTCGGAACCTTTGCCATCGTTTCCACGGGAATCGTGGAGAATACCAAGGAGCTTGCCAAGGGGCTTCTCGATAGCGGCGAGACATTCAGTGAGATGTCCGGAGGCAGCATCAACTCCGTCGAACTCATTGCCAAACTGATCACCCAGGACAAAACGATCGTCGAGGGCATCAAGGGTGTCTACGACCGCATCGAAGGCTCGGCCTCCATTCTCCTTCTCAAGGAGGATGGTATCTATGCGGCCAGAGACCGTCTGGGGAGAACCCCCCTCGTCGTCGGCGAAAAGGACGGCGATTATGTCGTGGCCACCGAGGACTGCTCCTTCCTGAACCTGGGATTTCGCACGGTTAAGTTCCTCGAGCCGGGGGAGATCATCAGCATCCGCCGGTCAGGTCTCCAGAGCGAACTCCCGGGCAAAGACCGCAACCAGATATGTGCCTTCCTCTGGATATACACGGGATATCCCGCTTCCAGCTACGAAGGGATCAACGTGGAGGTGGTCCGCGAACGATCAGGAAGGTTCCTTGCCAAGGGCGATAACGTTGAGGCCGATCTCGTCGCCGGTGTTCCCGATTCCGGGGTGGGCCACGCCATCGGCTATTCCATGGAATCGGGTCTTCCCTACCGAAGACCCCTCGTCAAATACACGCCCGGGTACGGCAGGAGCTACACGCCCCCCTCGCAGGAAATACGGGACCTTGTGGCCACAATGAAGCTCATACCCGTCAGGGACGTCATTGCGGGCAACCGCATCGTCCTGTGCGAGGACTCCATCGTGCGGGGCACGCAGCTCAAAAATTTCACCGTCGTCAAGCTCTGGGATTCGGGCGCGAAGGAGATCCATATCCGCCCGGCCTGTCCGCCGCTCATGTTCCACTGCAAGTTCGCCCTCTCCACCCGTTCCACCGACGAACTCGTCGCCCGCCGCGCCATCGACGACCTCGAGGGCGGGCATACTGACGATATTGCGGAGTATCTCGACGAAACCTCGGAAAAATACCGCAAAATGGTCGAGTGGATTGAACGGGAGATCAACGTTACCACTCTGAAGTTCCAGAAGATCGACGACATGATAGAGGCCATCGGCCTGCCCCGGGAAAAGCTCTGTCTTCACTGCTGGATCGGAGAAGGAGGACAGGCCTGCTGCACCTGATCAGGATGCCCGATGAAGAGGTGATATGAGGGGAGACGAACTCTTTCGTCAACTTGCCGCGCGAGAGCCCTTTACCGGTTTGCACCCCTCCGTGGGGGCCTTTTTCCGCGACTACCTTTCCCGCGAAAAAGCCGTCAGGTTCGGGGACCGTTTCGTCATCAACACCCATTTCCCTCCTTTTCCGAGCGAAGCATTCGACAATCTCGCGGAACACTTCGGCGCCCTCGGGGAACGCGACGGCCGCAGGCTCTATTCCGTCACTCTCGGCGTCACCAACCGCTGCAGGTACCGGTGCTGGCATTGCTACAATGCCGGACGGAAACAGCGGGACCTGACCCTCGCCGATGTGGAGGGGATCGCCCGCCAGCTTTCCGGGCTCGGCAGTGTAATGGTCACCCTTTCCGGGGGTGAACCGCTCCTCAGGAAAGACCTCGAAGACATAGTAGGGTTTTTCGACAACAGGTCCTGCGTCATGCTCAACACCACCGGTTCTGGCCTGACGGAAGATCGCGCCAGGAGGTTGAAGGAAAAGGGTCTTTTTGCCGTTGGCGTGAGCCTCGATTCACCGGACCCTGAAGAGCATGACAGAAAAAGGGGAAAGAAGGGGGCATTTCGGACCGCCCTTTCGGCCCTGCAAACGGCGTCAGAATGCGGCCTTTATCCCTATGTCGTCACCGTAGCCAGCCGGGAACTCGTCGGGGAAGAGAACTTCATGAGATTCCTCGACTTCGCGGGGAGATCACATGCCCGCGAGGTCCATCTCCTGGAGCCATGCCCCACGGGGAGGCTTTCCGGCAGAAACGACGTAGCTCTCGGCCCGGCGGAGCGAAAGCGCATACTCCGGTACCAGCAGGAGGTGGCGGCAAGAGAGGATCTTCCCGCACTCTCCACCTTCCTCTATCTCGAATCGCAAGAGACCTTCGGCTGCGGCGCCGGGCTCACCTATCTCTATATCGACGGCAGCGGCGAGGTCTGCCCCTGCAATCTCGTCCCCTTGAGCTTCGGCAACGCCGTCAGGGAACCTCTGACGGCGATCCTCGACCGGATGGGAATGCATTTCGCCAGGCCCCGGGTATCCTGCACGGGTCATATCCTTGCAGGGCACACCCCCCGGGGACCCATGCCGGTACCCCGCGAGGTCTCCGAAAAGATCTGTGCCGAGCACCTGCCTCGCAGGCACAGGCTGCCCCGTTTCTTCACCATCAAGAAAAGGGCAACCTCAACCGTCGGCCGCGCCGACCTGCGGGATGCCTATGACAGTATCTGCATGGATTACGACCGTCACTGGCTCAGCGAGGCAGGCAAACCCGTCCGCAGGCTCGTAGAAAAGCTTAAAGAGAGGGAAACGCGGAACATATTCGAGGCCGGATGCGGCAGCGGCTACGCCACGGCGCTCCTCGCAGAAGGCTTCGGTCCTTCCTGCGGGATAACGGCCGCCGACATATCGGGGGAAATGATAGGCATCGGCCGGGAACGCATCCGTCGTGCGGGCCACGGCAACGTCCGGTTTCTTAAGGGAGACGCCCTGAGAGCACTGCGTCGGCGAGGCCCTTTCGACCTTGTCTTTACAAGCTGGGTCCTGGGATACATCCCTCTTGAACCGTTCTTTGAGACCGCCGCGGCCTCCCTCAATGAAGACGGCCGTCTCGCCTTCATCGTTCATAAACAGAATTCTCCCGCCAGGGAACTCGGCATATTCCACGAACTTGTTGCCGATGACCCCTCAGTGCTCAAAAAACGTATCCATTTCGATTTTCCCGAGGACCGGGGCCACGTGGAAAGACTTCTCACACAGACGGGATTCGTTCCCGAAGAGGTCTCCGAGGACAGGATCGCATTCCGCTGCGGCTCGCCGGAGGGTGTCATGGAGCATCTCTTAGGGTCCGGCGCCGGGACGGCCTTCTACGATGCCCTCGATCCCCTGGTGAGGGACAAGATGGAGGACCGGTTCAAAAAAACCCTGTCCGGGAGGGCAGGGGGAAAGGAAGACTATGATGTCGTGCATGAATTCGTCCTGTGCGTCGCACGAAAGTCCGCTTAAGTCCGTGGGATGCATGGCGCTGAGGTGGGAGGGGAAACCATGAAAAACATCGTCGCCGTCGATATAGGAGGAACCAACAGCCGTTTCGCCCATTTCACCATTGACGACCAGGGAGTCCTGTCCTGCGTCGGCAGGGTGAAACTGAAGACTGCAAGCGCCTCGTCCCTCGACGACCTCATCGACAAGGCGCTTGGCCTGGGGCCCATACCGGCGGCGGCTCACCGGGAGGCCTTGGTCCTGGCCGTCCCCGGCGCCGTCAAGGAAAACACCTATGCGTCGCTGGCTAACGTTGCCTGGAAGGTCGACGTATCCGGCCTTCGGGCGCGGGCGGGCGGCACGAGGATATTCCTCATCAACGATTTTGTCGCGCAGGCCTTCGCCTGCCCCCTCGCGAAGAGGCTGGAGATGGAGACCGTGCAGGCAGGTGCGCCCGAGGAAAGGGCAGCCATCGCGGTGATCGGCGCCGGCACGGGTCTCGGGCACTGCGCCCTTGTGACCCCGGACGGGGGAGACTTCCTGCCCTTGCCTTCAGAGGCCGGCCACGCCACATTCCCCTTCTACGGGAAGACCGAAACGGCATACGGCGATTTCCTCATGGAACGGACAGGGGCGGAGTATCCCTATGGCGATATCGTCGTGAGCGGGCCGGGTCTGACCCACCTGCACGCTTTCCTGACGGGACGGGAACTGTCCCCGAAGGACATCGTTGCCGAGATCACCCCGGAATCGGAAACTACCATCCTCTTCGCGCGCTTCTACGCCCGTGCCTGCCGCAATTATGTGCTGACTGTCCTCGCCCTCAAGGGCCTCTTCATCGCCGGCGGCGTCGCGATGAAGAACCCTTTTCTTGTCGTGAATGACCATTTCAGAAGGGAATTCACTGAATCCGGCCACTACGGCGCAATGCTTCAGAAGATTCCCGTGTCCCTTATAGTGAGCGAGGACAGCGGCCTGTGGGGGGCGGCACATTATGGGATGATAAAGATAGGGGCAGGTAATCGATGATGGGTGGTAGGTCATAGGAAGAGAAAAAAGACGGGATACGGGCCAAGGGCACCTGAGACAGGTTTTCCCCATAACCCATAACCCGCATTTTATACCAACAAGGAGGAATCTAATGGCAGGCGGCAAGGAGATCAAGGCGAAGGGGATGAACGTAAAGGAGTTTGTTGAAGAGAAGGCCGCGGAAATACAGGCGGCAGTCGGCAAGGGCGTGGCCATTAACGCCCTGTCGGGAGGCGTTGATTCATCGGTGGTCACCATGCTCGGTCACAAGGCTTTAGGAGACAGGCTCAAGACATATTTTATCGATACCGGCCTCATGCGAAAGGACGAGCCCGAGCGGATACAGGCGATCTTCAAGAGCCTCGGCGTCACTATAGAGATCCTGGACGCGAAGACGAAGTTCTTCAAAGCACTCAAGGGATTGACAGACCCGGAGGAAAAACGCGAGGCCATCACCCAGACATTCTACAAGGATGTCTTCGGCAAGCTCGTTACGAAAAGCAAGGCAAAACACCTTCTCCAGGGAACGATCCTCACCGATATCGACGAGACGGTCGCGGGCATCAAGAGGCAGCACAATGTCTTCGAACAGCTCGGCATAGACCCGAAAAAAACCTTCGGCTATCACATCCTGGAACCTCTCGTGCAGCTCAGGAAAGACGGGGTCAGGAAGGTTGGTTCCGCCCTCGGTCTTCCCGCCTCCATGTATAAGAGGATACCTTTCCCGGGCCCGGCGCTGGCCGCCCGCGTCGTCGGTGAGGTAACGCCTGAAAAGGTGGAGATCGTGAGGCTCGCGACGGTCGTCGTCGAGGAAGAGCTCGCAAAGGTGAAGGCCTTCCAGTACCTCGCTATCCTCCACGAGGACAGAATGACGGGTATGCGCGACGGCAGGAGGGATTTCGGCCGCCAGATAGAGGTGCGCTGCTGGGATTCTGTGGACGCCCGCAAGGCCACGCCGACGAACCTGCCTTTCTCGAAGCTCACGAAGATCGCATCCAGGATATGCAAGGAAGTGCCCGGCGTCGTCAGCGTGACATACAACATTGCGACAAAACCGCCTTCAACGATCGAGGCGATATAGAGAAAAGTTCCAGGTTTCAGGTTTAGGAGCGAGGAAAAAGGGCGGATGATCAACCGGGGATTTGTCATCAGGCAGATGACGCTTGAGGATGTCGAGCTCGCCGTGGAGTGGGCGGCCGAGGAGGGGTGGAACCCGGGGCTCAGCGACGCCGCCTGTTTTTACCACGCGGACCCCGGCGGCTTCTTCATCGGGGAGGTGGACGGCCGGCCGGTAGGGTGCATCTCCGCCGTGTCCTGTGGAGAATCCTTCGGTTTCATAGGCTTCTACATTGTCAGGAAAGAACTGCGCGGGAAATGGTACGGCGTTGAGCTCGGAAGACGGGCGATGAGCCGTCTTGGCACCCGCAACATCGGCATCGACGGAGTGGTGGCAAAGATAAAGAACTACGAGAAGTTCGGTTTCACCCTCGCCCACAGGAACATCCGGTACGAGGGCCGGGGGGCAGCGGGATCGGGTTCCACGGTTGTCATCGGCCTCGCGACCCTTCCCTTCGATACCGTCGTCTCCTATGATTCGGGAATCTTCCCCGCGCGGCGGGCCGGATTTCTTGAAAAGTGGATCATCCGTCCCGACGGAGCGGCCCTGGGTTTTATCGAAGGCGGGGAACTCAGGGGCTACGGTGTGATACGTCCCTGCAGGACAGGTTTCAAGATAGGTCCCCTCTTCGCTGATTCTCCCGGTATCGCCGGGAACCTGTTTGACGCACTGACAGGGAAGGTGCCCGAGCAGGAGCCGGTGTTCCTCGACATTCCGGCAGCCAACCCGGCCGCAGTCGCCTTCGCGAGGGACCGCGGAATGACACCCGTGTTCGAAACGGGCAGGATGTACAACAGGGGGGCTCCCGCCGTCCCCCTGGAGAAGGTCTTTGGCATCACGAGTTTTGAACTCGGCTGAGGGGACCTCCCGATATCTTTGCCCCCATTTACAGAACCATGAGAGGGTTTAAAGGCACGACATTCTTCGCTAATCGTGAAACCGGCGAATACGGTGCCTTAAGCCTGCGGGAATCAAGGGAGGATGCCGAGGCCGCCACGGTGAGCCTGTGTCCGAAACTGCAGGAAGTAGCCGGCGGCATGCTTAAAGGGCCAACCATCGCGCGAACCTTTGAGCTGTGCGAGCCTAAGGAGCTACCACCCGAATAGAACTTGACGGCCACAAAATATGTGCTATTACTGTACTAAAGGGCGGATGAGCCCAGGCAACGAGTAAATGAAGGGATTATCTGAGTCGAAGGAGTAGATCCTTCGGACCTCTTCATTGAAAGTGGAAAACAGGCTTCAAGCGCGCGTGAACCTGTCGCAGCCCGGCGAATCCACCCCCTTTTTTTGGTGCAGAAGCCACAACACCCGCAGACGTTGGGGACCGCAATCACAACCACCAGCCCTCTGCGACCAGGTCCGTACTGCTATCCGCAATATCCATGGCCACGGGGATATACCCTTCCCTCGGAAGGCTTTTGACACCCGGGTGTGTTTGTGTTAACGTTGTTCATGTATCGCACATCGACAGAGCGTTTCCGCAACACCTATCATCGTCCCGTGGATATCCTGAGGTCCGCCTTAAAACAGTTCTCCAAAAACAGGCCTTGACCACCTCACCCGGGACAAGCGCGGCGGGCGGTTCTTTCCCTCTGGTGTTGGCTGTGATGACGGCAATGTGCTTTCGGGGAAGGCAGTTTTTCAGGAAGAGTGCTGCGGACATGGGAAACAGCAGGATGGGTGAAGACGCTCTTGAGATAACGAAGGAAGCCTCCTTCACGAAAAAACATGCCCTGAGGTGACATTATGAAGACAGGCGAGATCTACATAACAGGCTACGACATGGAGAGACTCCGCGCGTTGATCGAGATCTATGGCGGGGACGATACACCCTATCTTGACCGCCTGGAGGAGGAACTCGACAGGGCGATGATAGTGGACCCCAAAGACATTCCCGCTGACGTTGTCACTATGAACTCGGTGGTTCGCATCAAGGATCTCGACACTGGCGAAGAGAAATCCTTCGCCCTGGTATTCCCCAACAAAACGGGTATAGGGGAAAAGAGCGTCTCCGTTCTGGCGCCCATCGGAACCGCCCTCATCGGTTGCCGCGAAGGCGACAGCATAGACTGGGACGTTCCGGGAGGAACAAAGCGGATACAGATAGTACAGATCGTCTATCAGCCGGAGAGGATCGGTAACTATGACCTCTAGCCGAGGCGGAGAACACTTTTTTGGTCTGTGCTAGGTTTTCCCCGAAGGAGACGGTATGGGTGCAGCACCTGTCACGTGTGATCTGGACGTAGTTCTTTTCGATTTTGGCGGCGTTCTGGCCGACGAGGGGTTTGCCAACGGGCTTAGGGCCATTGCGGGGAGGCATGGACTGAACGAAACAGCTTTCCTCAGCCTGGCCCGCGACCTCATCCACACGACGGGGTACATCACCGGCCATGCCACTGAACCCGTGTACTGGCGGGCAATTCGGAATGAAATGGGGATCGCCGGCGATGATGGCGCCCTTCGAGATGAAATCCTCTCCCGGTTCACCCTGCGACCCTGGATGTTCGAAATTGTAAAGAAACTCAGAACATCGGGGATCTGCGTCGTCATCCTCAGCGATCAGACAAACTGGCTCGATGAACTTAACGAATTGAACAATTTCTTCAAATACTTCAATATCATCTACAACAGCTACCATCTCGGGAAATGCAAGATGGACCCCACGCATTTCACCGACACGATCTCCCGCCTCCAGGCAGCGCCGGAGCGCATGCTCTTCATCGACGACGACCAGGGCCACTGCGAAAGAGCCCGCACGGCTGGCATAAATGCCATCCGCTTCACCGGCCGCGAGCAATTTCTGGAAGACTTTTCGCACTATTGCCCCGGCGACTGGACGGAACAACGAGAAGGCACGGTCTGAAAGACTTGTCTCACGCCCGCTTCGCTCAAGCCCGCGGAGGACGCAGAGAAAAGATTCGGCCGCAGTATTTTCTCTCTTTTCTCCTCTCTTTTCGATCTCTGCGGTCTCGAGAGAGGAGCGAACGCGACGAACGGGCGAGAGATAATGCCTTTGTCTTTCGCTTACCCAGCCTGTTCTATCGCCACCGCTACCGAGACGGTTGCGCCGACCATGGGGTTGTTGCCCATGCCGAGGAAGCCCATCATTTCCACGTGCGCCGGCACCGACGATGAACCGGCAAACTGGGCGTCGGAGTGCATCCGGCCCATCGTGTCCGTCATGCCGTAGGATGCCGGGCCCGCGGCCATGTTGTCGGGATGGAGTGTCCGTCCCGTGCCGCCTCCCGATGCCACGGAGAAATATTTCCTGTTCATCTCATTGCATTCTTTCTTATATGTGCCGGCCACGGGGTGCTGAAAGCGCGTGGGGTTCGTCGAATTTCCGGTAATGGAGACGTCTACCTTTTCATGGTGCATGATGGCGACACCTTCACGGACGTCATCGGCACCGTAGCACCTCACCGCGGCCTTGTCGCCTTTTGAATAGGCCCGGCTTTCCACGATCTCCAGTTTTCCCGAGTGGTAATCCAGTTTTGTTTTGACGTAGGTAAAACCGTTTATCCGGGAGATGATCTGTGCCGCATCCTTCCCGAGCCCGTTGAGCACAACCTGCAGGGGGTCTTTCCTTACCTTGTTTGCCGATTTGGCAATGCCTATGGCGCCTTCGGCGGCGGCAAACGATTCGTGCCCCGCGAGAAAGGCGAAGCACTTCGTGTTTTCCCTCAGAAGCATGGCGGCCAGGTTTCCATGTCCCAGGCCCACCTTTCTATCGTCAGCAACGGAGCCGGGAATGCAAAATGCCTGCAGCCCTTCCCCGATGGCCTCGGCGGCATCCGCCGCCTTCGTGCAACCCTTTTTGATGGCTATGGACGCGCCGACAACATAGGCCCAGCCTGCGTTCTCGAAGCATATCGGCTGGGTCTCTTTTGCGATCTTGTACGGATCCACACCTTTGCTGTCGCAGATCTCCTTTGCTTCCTCTATCGATTTGATACCGAATTTATTTAAGGTGGCGTTGATCTGCCCGATCCTTCTTTCGTAGTTCTCGAAAAGTGCCATATCGTCATCCCTCCTTATTCATGTCTCGGGTCGATCAGCTTCACGGCTTCGTCAACCCTTCCATATTTCCCGGAGGCCTTTTGCAGGGCCTCGTTGGCATCCATGCCCTTTGCTATCATCTCCATCATTCTGCCCAGGCTTACGAATTCGTAGCCGATTATCTCATTGTTCTCGTCGAGGGCGATCTTCCTCACATAGCCCTCGGCCATTTCAAGGTACCGGGGGCCCTTGGCCACGGTGCCGTACATGGTGGCAACCTGGCTCCTTAAGCCCTTCCCGAGGTCTTCGAGTCCGGCACCTATTGCGAGGCCGCCTTCGGAGAAGGCCGACTGGCTCCTCCCATAGACGATCTGGAGGAAAAGCTCCCTCATCGCCGTATTGATCGCATCGCATACGAGGTCGGTATTCAACGCCTCAAGTATCGTTTTCCCTGGCAGTATCTCGGAGGCCATTGCGGCGGAATGGGTCATTCCCGAACATCCAAGGGCTTCAATGAGCGCCTCCTCGATGATCCCATCCTTCACATTGAGGGTCAATTTGCATGCCCCCTGCTGGGGCGCACACCAGCCTATGCCATGCGTAAAAGCGCATATATCCTTGATCTCTTTTACCTGTGTCCACTTGCCTTCCTGGGGTATCGGCGCGGGGCCGTGATCCGCTCCCTTCGTCACGGAGCACATCTTCTCCACTTCTTCAGAGTACATCATGAGCGTATATCCTCCTTGGTTGGTTTTTTGCGGTATGTCGGGTGCAACGTGTAAAGCGCGGCTATATTATACTACCTCGGGGATGCAGATGTCATGAAGGAAACGGAGTTAAAACCGTTGGAACCGTTAGAGCCGTTAGAACCGTTAGAACCGATGGGACCGATGGGACCATGGGACCGATGGAAGGACTCGCTCAGCGCCAGAGGACATTTCCGGTTCTTCCACTTCTATTCCAACGGTTCTAACGGCTCCAACGGTTCTAACGGCTCTAACCGCCTTTTTCAGTATTCTTTTGTCTTCTTCCTCTTCTTGTCGATCCTGGCTTCTTTTTCCTGTTCGTAGATGTCCTCGGTGAGAGTGGCCACGCGCTCGCGCCAGCGGGGGTCGTTCTTGTTTAGGTCAACCTCTTCGTAGAAGTCGGATATGCTGTGATTGAGAAGTTTGTAGGGGTTATCGTCGGACTCTATATCAAAGAAGGTGTGGCGCAGTTCGTGGCGCAGTATCTTTACCCTGTCGAGGTCGGTGATGTTGTCCCAGCATTTCCTGTCGAGGGTTATGATGTAATCGTACCCTTCGACGATATCGACACCGTCTTTCGTGAGGTGACGCATGAGGTCGTTCGTCTTGATGATCCGTGCGAGGACGACCATGCCGCCTGATTTTCTCTTTTTCAGGTCGAAGAGTACCTTTATCTTTGCATTCACCAATTCTGGAAAATCCTGCGACCTCACCTCTTTGAGCAGGGTGAGGACATGATCGTTCACCTCGTCGTAGCGCAATCCCATAGTGCCTCCTGAAGAAGATGCGAATTTTAAGCGGACGGGGAAGATTACCATGAGGGGCCGTCAAAAAGCAAGGGACCGTGCCTTAAGATGCCCATCCTTGACACGAGACGGACGGAACCGGTATAAGGAACATGGCGGTTACGCGAAGCCGGCAAAAGGAGGCGATGATGGGTCGTTTGAGAACACGGGTCAGACCAAATATTCAAAAGGTGTTTATGGTATGGCTCATCCTTCTCGCCGCCCTGTGCCTTGCCGCATGCTCTACCCCCGACGTCCTCACCGAGCGCGAAGGGTTTGTCGAGGTCACCGGTGGCAAAGTATGGTACCGCATCGTCGGCTCCGGCAGCGCTACCCCCGTGATCCTTCTCCACGGCGGGCCGGGCGCCGCAAGTGACTACCTTAAGCCCCTCGAGAAACTTGCTGTCGACAGGCCGGTCATCTTCTACGATCAACTCGGCTGCGGCAGATCTGACCGCCCCGCCGACAGGACGCTCTGGCGCATTGAAAGGTTCGTCGAGGAACTCTCACAGGTGAGGGCAGCCCTGAAACTGAAGGATGTCCACCTCTACGGACACTCGTGGGGGACCATGCTCGCCGTGGACTACATGCTGACAAAGCCCTCCGGGGTGAAGAGCCTCATTCTGGCCAGTCCGTGCCTGAGCGCAAAACGATGGGTCGAAGACGCAAACGTCCTCATTGCTCAGCTTCCACGCGAAACTCAAAAGGTTATCCGCAGCCACGAAAAGGCCGGCACCACGGACTCAAAAGAATACGAGGCGGCCGTCTCCCAATACCTAGAACGCCATGTGTGCCGCCTCAACCCCTGGCCGGAAGACCTGATCCGGTCATTCGCCATGTCAAACATGGATATCTACAAGATCATGTGGGGGCCCAGCGAATTCTACCCCACGGGAGATCTCAAGACATATGAGCGGGTAAGCCGCCTCCATGAGATAAAGGCACCCATACTCTTCACGGCGGGCCGCTATGACGAGGCAACCCCGGGGGCTACAACCTGGTACCATTCCCATGTCCCCGGATCCGCCCTGCTAATCTTTGAGAACAGTTCCCACCTGGCAATGTTCGAAGAACCGGAAGAATACGTAAGGACTCTAAGGAAGTTTATGAAACGGTTTTAAGTTATTAAGTTTTAAGTAAAAGACCAAGGACCGTTCCTTGTGTCAGGTTGAACGTACGAACAAACCTTAAGTAAAAGGTCTCGATTATTCTTTTGCTTAAAACCTAAAACCTAAAACTTAAAACCGTCTTCATTTCACATACCACTTCTTCCCCGTTTCCTTCACGTAGAGCCGGGCGACGGTGCCGCATTCGTCGCAGACGTCGGCATAGAAGGGTTCCGTGCCCCCCAGCACGAATTTGGTCTTATAGGCGAGCCCTATCCTGCCCGCGTCCGCCGTCTGGTCGACCCTTACGCCGCCCACGATGTTGCTGCCTCCGCAATGGGGGCATTTCCCTGTGACACTTTCCATGGAGCCTCCGTCTGGTCCTGTCCCCGGTCGGGGGGGTTGACATAGCCTAAAATGTCCGTTGAGGCATGTCAAGCTCATGGATGCCCGGATCGCCTTGAGGGTTCTTCGATCGCACACAACTCCGCCTCGTTCTTTTCCGGAAGATGAATCCCCTGCCTGATCTCCTCCATCAACTCCTCATCGGACAGGACGGCGGTCGTTTCTTGCCGGCTTCCCCGTTCGTCTCGACTCCATTTCATCTTTCCCGGTTATCCTCTTCATCAGCTGCCGTGTGGGCCGGCGCGAGGTTATAATGCTTTACATCGCCGGCGACGGCCTCTTCGAGGACAAGAATCTCATTCCTTCTCTTCTTCCCGATCTGCCTTACCAGGCCTTCGATGTTTTCTACGAGTTCGTCTGCCGTAATCTTACCCGCGGCGTAGTCTTCTTTCTGCGACGCAATGGAGGAGACGAGATCGACAGCGACTATCTTCTGCGCGAAGAAGAGATCGTAGACGGCGATGGCGGCGGCCGAACAGACGATGGACATGGTGATGACGATGACAATCTCTTTCACGCCGCGGCCTCTCCTGTCAGCTCCGTCCGTCTGCACAGACACCCTCCTTTCCCGGCGTTTCCTCTTCGGCGCTCTTTATCATGATCCTGACATTGAGAAGTTTGGCAGCGGTGGCAACGTTTGTACCTCCCTTCCCGACGAAGAAACCGCAATACCTGGGATCGACCCTTACGACAGCCTCCCGGAGACTCTGCGAATAGAGAACCTGCACCACCTTGTCCGCCGGCGCCGGGACCAGGGAATTCACTATGTATTCCTTGATGTTCGTGCTGTAGCGGACGATCGTGATGGTGTCACTGGTGTATGACTTCACCTTATCGAGATACGGCAGAGACGCCGATAAGGGGTCGGTATCTCTGAGGCCCTCCACGGAAACCTTGGCAAAGGAGCCGTTTATCACACTCGCCGCCTTTCTCACCCGAACCATGCCATCGCGTATGATGGGTGACAGGACCTCCTCCGTGATCCGCCGGAAATACTGCGGCGATCTCTGGCTCAGGAAGATCTTGCCATTCCCCATCATGAAAACGGCGGCCACCGCTTCTTCCCCCTGCCTGTACTCCCTGTTTGCATACCTCTTGGGCAGATAGGCGAGGAGATCGGTTCCCGTGACAAGGACAAGGTAGACATCCCTGCCGGGAAGGTCCTTCACAATGGAGCACCGTATAAGACGACCGATCTTGATTGTTGTCATCATGGTCCCCCCCCGGATATGTTTTGACTGCACAGAGGTATTACTTCCGAAGATGAAAAAAAGAACAAAAAATGCAAAAGAGGGTTATAGGTAATGGGTTATATCAAACCTTGAAACTCTGAAACTGCCTCTATATACTGTTCGTCAAATATGAAGTGAGGTGAACGAGATGGAATGCACCATAGAGAAGAACAAGGCAGCCTGCACCTGCACCTATGATTCCTGTTCCCGAAAAGGAAAATGCTGCGAATGCGTGGCCTACCACCGGGCAAAGAAACAGCTT
>Ga0351931_1016_pt1 | contig 46005 bp, 44 predicted proteins | sample BONcelT113001E11_FD_205818 | JGI IMG/M metagenome (GOLD analysis project Ga0351931, IMG submission 205818) | Enriched cells from coal bed in the Powder River Basin, Montana, United States - BONCAT cells T11 rep2 HSBNCT.T11.300.1.E11 ... | reverse complement strand
TCCAGCATTTCTTTCGCCTTTCCACAATAGCAGGGAATTCTCCTAAGTCCCCGGGGCTATTGCGCGATAATCATAATGAAACATCTATGGCGCGTCACCGACCCTGAGTACAGCTTGCGGATGCAGACATACTCGTCATGGATTTGTGTTTGACAGTTCAATATGTCTACGATAGTATTCTTAACATATTGAAATATTAAGCACTCTCTATCTCCAGGTGAAGGTCATATGAAAGATTCGTTCAGGGAAGATCAGGAACAGCTCGAAGGGATATCCGCCTCACAACAGGGAATGACAGAGCCTGAGCCATCAGGAGCCGAATGCTTACCCAATGAGAGGGCGCAGCAGGAAAGCGAGGCCTTATTAAGAACCTATTTCGAGAATGCACCGGACGGTATTTACCTGAGCGACATGGAAGGCAATTTCCTCTACGGTAACCGCAAGAGTGAAGAGATCACAGGTTACAGTAGGAATGAACTCATCGGTAAGAACTATTTTGAGTTGAACCTGCTGTCAGAGCGGTGTCTGGTCAAGGCGGTGCAGTTGTTTCAGGCCAGCCTCGAAGGAAAGTCTACCGGTCCGGACGAGCTCGAACTCATCAACAAGGAAGGGCGCCCCGTACCCATCGAGATCAACACCGCCGTGATCCATCGCAGGGATCAAATGATCATACTCGGCTTCGTCCGTGACATCTCGGAACGCAAACGTGCAGAAGAGGTCATCAAAGAAAATGAAAGGAAGTTCCGGACTCTCTTTGATACGGCCAATGATTCCATCTTTCTTATAAAGGATTACCTTTTCGTTCACTGCAACCGGAAGACGTTGGAAATGTTTTGCTGCACCGAAGAGGATATTATCGATCATTCCCCCATGGATTTTTCACCTCACAGCCAGCCCGACGGACTTCTTTCATTACGAAAAGCTGTGGACAAAATGCGCATGGCTATGCAGGGTACTCCCCAGTTCTTTGAGTGGCAACACCTGAAGATGAATGGAACACCTTTTGATACGGAAGTAAGTCTTAACAGCCTCGAACTCGGTGGCTATACCTATCTTCAGGCAATCGTGCGCGATATTACCGATCGCAAGCAGGCCGATGAAGCGCTTAAGAAGAGTGAAGAACGATATCGCCGGCTCTTTGACCTTGGGTCGGACGCAATCTTTCTCGTCGATAATGAAACGGGCCGTATCCTCGAAGCCAACAATGCATCGTCGTCTCTTTACGGATACAGCAAGGAAGAGATTCTTCAAAAAACGATCCTCGATTTCTCTGCCGAACCGGAGCAGACACGAGAGGTCATTCGGAAAGAGCTGGCCGTGGTTCCCCTGCGCTATCAGAAGAAAAGGGACGGCACCATTTTCCCCGTTGAGATCACCATCACCCATTTGATGTGGAACGGCCGAAAATCGCACCTTGCGGCCATACGGGATATCACCGCCCGCAGGCTGGCGGAAGAAGAGATGCGCAGGGAAAGAGAGAAACTGCAAACCCTTTCGGACAGTGCCCCCTTCGGGTTGGTCCTTATCGATAAGAAGGGTCATTTCAACTACGTCAACAACAAGTTTACACAGCTTTTCGGATATGATCTCTCCGACGTCCCCGATGGAAGGACATGGTTCAGAAAGGCCTACCCGGACAGTGGCTACAGGAATGGTGTTATCTCGACCTGGATAGAAGACCTCAGTCACGCCATGCCGGGCGAACAAAGACCACGGGTCTTCAACGTTACATGCAAGGACGGCTCGCAGAGGGTCATTGAGTTCATTCCCTCAATACTTGTCTCCGGTGACCACCTGATGACCTGCGAAGATATAACCGAACTGAGACGCCTCGAATCGCACCTCCGGCGGGCGCAGAAGATGGAGGCCATCGGAACCCTTGCAGGGGGCATCGCCCACGACTTTAACAACATTCTGACCGCTCTCATGGGGTATGCTTCCCTCATGCAGATGAAGATGGATAAGGACGGCCCCTTACGGCAATACGTGGTCCAGATACTCTCGGCCGGCAGAAAAGCAACGGACCTCACTCAGGGTCTTCTGGCTTTCAGCAGACAGCAGCCTGTCACGCTCGTCCCAATGGACATGAATGAGGCAATAAGAGCGACGGAACAATTACTCAAGAGGCTTCTCACCGAGGACATAGAACTGCGCACATCTCTTACACAGAAGAGTACCGTAGTCATGGCCGACAAGTCTCAAATGGACCAGGTCCTCTTCAACCTCGTCACCAATGCCAGGGACGCCATGCCGAAAGGGGGAACGCTCACCATAGAAACGGATATTGCCGATATGGACAGCCGGTTCGTCGAGGTCCATGGGTTCGGAGTTCCCGGAAGATACGTGCTGATAAACATCTCCGACACCGGAGAGGGTATGGATGAGGCAACACGAGGGAAGATATTCGACCCCTTCTTCACGACGAAGGAGATCGGGAAGGGTACGGGCCTCGGCCTCGCCACCGTCTACGGCATAGTAAAACAGCATGATGGATACATCACCGTATACAGCGAACCAAACCAGGGCACCACCTTCCATATCCATCTCCCCGCAGTAATGACAAAGGTCGACGAGAAACAGGATGTGGCTCTGCCGATAACAGGAGGGAAGGAAACGATCCTTATCGCAGAGGACGACAAAGAAGTGCGTAGTATTATGCGGGACGCGCTACGGGAATACGGCTACACGATCCTCGAAGCTGTGGACGGTGAAGATGCAGTAGAAAAGTTCAAATTACACCGGGACATAGACCTCGTCGTCGTAGACTCGGTGATGCCTAAAAGGAACGGTCGGGAGGCCTACGAGGAGATGCGCGTGATAGATGCTCACATCAAGGTACTCTTTATCAGCGGATATACGAGGGATGTTGTCCTTAACAAAGGGATAGAGGACAAGAAGCTCGACTTCATTGCCAAACCACTGTCACTGGACATGTTTCTTCAGAAGGTCAGAGAGATGTTGGACAGGTAGGGTAAATCCCGGGAACATCCTTCATATTTTCACATTCAATACCGGCTGTGATGATTTGCGAAAGCATGATCATCTACCTGCCTAATAGCGGCGATGGTCTTGCAAGCCTGAGTATAACCGGATTTTTACTATGAAAAGTGCGAAAGACTTCTGACACTATCGTGGCAGGCACCAGATACATCAAGAAATATCGTATAATATCACTCCCTGTGGGCTATTCATTATTATAGGGAACGTATGACACGATCTATCTTGAAACGATGGTTAATGTTTGCTGCTGTTATTCTGGTCCTCTCCGCGTTCATCGTGTTGTCTTCTGCGGGGCCGTACCGCTCCGTAGAACCCCTGCCGGCGGACATCGTGGACATGCATTGTCATATCGCGGGTATCGGTGCCGGCAACAGCGGGTGTTTCATTTCGCCTGCTCTCAGGGATAACTGGAGGTTCCGGTTCTACCTGCGGGCCTATGGCCTCTCGCAAAGTGAGCTGGAAGAAAAAGGGGACAACCTGCTTGCGGACCGGATCGCCGAATTGCTCGCTCAAAGCAAATTGGTGAAGAAGGCGGTGGTACTGGCGCTCGACGGCGTCGTCGGCAAGGACGGAATGCTCGACAGGGACCGCACCGAGATCTATGTGCCGAACGAATTCGTTGCCGACGCGGTGGCACGGCACAAAAACCTCCTCTTCGGTGCTTCCGTCAATCCTTATCGGAAGGACGCGGTAGAGCGCCTCACGCGGGTCAAGGCGCAGGGCGCGGTGCTCGTGAAATGGATCCCTTCCATCATGGAGATCGATCCTGCGGACCCGCGTCTGAAACCTTTCTATCTCAAACTCGTTGAACTCAACCTTCCCCTGCTGTCCCATGCGGGCGAGGAACGTTCCTTCACTTCCACCTCCGATAGCTTCTGCGATCCAGACAGGCTGCGGCTGCCGCTTCGCCTTGGGGTAAAGGTCATCGCCGCCCACATAGCCTCTACGGGCAAGTATCACGGCGAACGCAGCACCGACAGGCTGGCTCGCCTGATGCGCGAGTACCCGAACCTCTATTCAGACATCTCATCGCTCACCCAGATAAACAAGCACGGCTACCTGAAAGAGGCACTCACACGGCCCGAGTTCAAGAACAGACTCCTCTACGGCTCGGATTTCCCACTCATCAATACCGCCCTCGTCTCCCCGTGGTACTACGCCCTGCGCCTCTCTCCCAGGCAACTGCTAACGATCTCCCACACAACAAACCCCTGGGACGCGGACGTGCTTCTCAAGCACGGCCTCGGCACACCAGCGGATATCTTTTCGCGCTCCCGACAGATACCCGGAAAGGATCCGGGCGTCACATTTGATTGACATGAAAGGGCGATCTTTTCATACTCCTTTCCATTAGGAAGCCGCGTCTTACCAGGACAGAAAAGGGACGGTATCAATGTCAAGGATCCCACTTATCGTCGCAGTCTGTCTGTGCTTCGCCCTCGTGACCTCGGTTGCGTCAGGCAAAACAGAGAAGGAAGATTCCCATCTCTACAAAGACGCCATCGCCACGACCCGCAGCAAGATCTGGCAGGCCATAAGCAGCGGTCAGTGTGGGAGTGCCACCGCTGCCATAACGGTCAACGGCAAGGTCTGGCTGAGGCGCAATGTCTCTCCCTTTGAGTCGATCCCGGTGACGCGATCCCATTTTGTGAGATCATCGCTGCACAACGACCTGCCGGGTTACGTCTTCTTTAGCGGCCTCAAAAGGATCGGCTCTCCCGATTTCGCGGGCATGCCCTTTGACTCTATCCGTGACCAGACGGAACTTGCCCTTTTCGGGAAAGACGGGGCCACATGGGCCTGGGTCTCCGACATGCTGTACAGCCCGAAGCAGAGTGCCATTGCACTGAGAACAGGCGAGAATTCCGTGAGGATAGGAACCGATGGATACAGCCAGTGGCTGGCAGCCGATGAAAACATCGTTCTAGCCTTCGCCAGATCTCAACGGGGAAGGATCGTCGTATTCTCTCCCGATGGCACCCCCACCTACGACAGCGCGCGCGATACGGGCGAAGCGTATGCAGCCAAAGGCAGTTACATTGAATGCGCGGGCCTCGCGGCCGATACCTTCACGATCAAAGCCAGGCCGGCAGCGGCAGGTGAGAAGAGGTAGAAGGGGCGTGAGCGATGGCGGGCCAGACGGTGGGGGGATACATCGAGGGGGGATACCGGATGGCCACCCCTTCCGTCGATATCATCCCCCTCGCGTCCCTGAAGGGCATCCACCTTACGAGGGACGGGTTCACCGAGAGGGGCGCCGGGGCGCTCTGCCTCGATGCCGGCTCCGATACCGTCTCCTCCCTCGTCTCCTCCCTGGGGGTGAGGCTCACGAAAGACTACAGGGTATCGTCGGGCACCCTCTCCCCCGAGGTCAGGGTGACGTGGGACGACGAACTCATGAACGGGGACTACGCCCTTGACGCCTCCTTCGCCGGCTACCCCACATCCACCTTCACCGTGGAGGGCGACAGGCCGGAGAGGGACTCCCTGGGTACGAGGTTCTCCCTCACCTTTCAGGCGAAGGAGAACCTTCACTTCCACTTCGCCTACGACGGGAGCTTCTCCGGGGACAACACGCAGCACGCGGGGATGGCGGGGTTGAGGTACAGGTGGTGAGGAAGGGAGGGCCGGCCGATATTGACGGGGAATAGCGGCCCCTGAGGTGCCGGCGCCTGCCGCATATCATCGGTATCCCCGTGTTGTGCCGCGGGCGGCAATTCACCCGGGTGATCGTCAGCGGCGGGCTGATCGCGACGGCAGTTTTCCTGTGCTTCGCTATTCTTGGCGATGTCGTGTTCGGCAGTGTCCTGCAGGCTGAGTTCGCTTCCTTCCAGATCTTCGGGGGTCTGGTCTTCCTTCTCATCGGTTTCCAGTTCGTCTTTCACGGCCCCACGGCGATCGAGATACTCCGGGGCGATTCCAAGCAGCTTGCCGGCGCAATTGCGATGCCCGTGCTCATCGGGCCGGGTACGATCAGTGCCAGCATCATCGTAGGGAAAAGGCTCGATCCCCTCTCAGCGTGCGCCGCCGTGTTAACGGCGGTTAGCGTTTCCATCCTCATAATCGTGGCTCTCAAGATGGTGCACGATTTTGCGCGCCCAAGGCGAGAGGTGCTGATCAAGAGATACATCGAGATCGCGGGACGAATCACGGCATTGGTCGTTGGAACCGTCTCTGTTGAGATGACCATGCAGGGGGTTCGGACCCGGGTAGAAAAGTTCTGAAGACCGGGATCGCCGAACAAACTCTCCGACCAACGCCCGACAGCGCCTGAAGTCCGCGACACACTACCCTTCCTTCATCTGTTGTGCTTATCTTCCGGCTCTCCCAGAAATTCCAAAGCCCAGTTCTCTTTAATTAGGAAGAGAGGATTATCTTATCTATCTGTTCAATTTGTTCAAAGTGTCCGTCTCGCGTAAGGAGGGTACCGCCGACGCTCATGCAACAGGCGGCTATCCAGACGTCGTTTATAGGAATCGGGGTTCCCTTCGCGGAGAGTGCGGAATACACGAGCGAGTACTTCCGGGCGACCTCTTCATCGACATCTATTATCGAAACCCCAAGTTCGGTGACAAAGCGCCGAAGCACTACCTCATTCTCTCTGCTCTTACTGCCCTTCTGAAAACCATAGAACAACTCTCCCAGGACGATGACGGGCAGGAGGATCTCCGTGCTTTGCCCTGCAATGAGATCCACCACCCCCTGTTTCCCCTGTCCAAAATCGATGTAGATGTTCGTATCGAGGACAAGCTTCATTTCCAGTCACCCTCGTGAATCTCTTCAAAGACCTGAAGGTTCTCTCTCAACTCCGAGGCTTCTTCAGATGTCAACCAGCCCGCCGCCTTCCTGATACGCTCCTCGCGGTTCGCCGCGAGACCCAGTTTCTCATCGATCGCGTCCAGTATGAAGGCGGTCTTCGTCTTCCCCTCTTTCTTCGCCGCCCGCTTGATCATCTCTTCTTTCTTCGGCGGAATCCTAAGACTGATAGGCATTTTGCAGCCTCCTGTATCGCAAATATACATATTGTATCTCATCTGTCCATCCCCGTCAAGAAAGCCTTCCCGCATCCCCTCTGATATGTCCTCCGGAGATCATGCCGCCACAAGAGGACGGCATTCCCCGCCCGTTGCTCCCCCTCATTGCGGATAGATCACCCTCTGCGAATAGACCCATTTCCCTTCGCTCATCACCCCCACCGTCCCTCCATAAGGAGGAAGCGCGGCCGACCACGACCACTGCGGACACGGAATCGGCGGGGCGTCCCCCACCGATGTTCCATCCACCTTTGTTATAAGACGCACCGTGACAGGGTTCCCGAAACCGTCCGTGCGATACAGATCGCCGGCATTGATGGCGGTGAGGACAGCCAGGATCGTGGCGGATGTTGTCGTATTGCTGGCCGCCTCTTTGCTCCATATAGAACTGCCAAAGGTCCCGCAACCGCATCTGACAGAGGTTATCCCGGCACACCTCGCACCGGGCGAACCCCCGGCGGCCTGCCAGATCCAGGGGATCATGATGTCGTCGTTGCTCGCTAATCCGCCATTTGCGCCGCAGGGATTCGATATGGCCTCCGTGGTCAGGCGACTGAGATGGTATGACTTCATCGCCCGTGCAATGGTAAGGAGCTTCTCCTGTGAACGGACCATGTACTCGCTGTCGAGGTGGCCTGAAGTCCATGTATCCGTCATCGACGTATTCCCGCCCGCTGTTATGGTCACGCTGCAGGGTGTGCGGTTATACCCGTTCAGGTAGAGGGTCCCGGCGGCGTGTTCCTTCGTTGCCGCAAAGGTGTAGTCGGACCCGTATCCATCCATGCAGGTGGCGCGGAACCGGGGCGATTCGCCGGAGAGAGTGCAGTTCGCTTCACGAAACGCGCTCACCACCGCGTCGCTTCCGGTGGAAACGATAAGGGTCCTCCCCGATGCATCGTCGTCGTCCACAGAAGGAAGGATGGCCAGAGTACCACAGGAGGAATCCGTCCAACCGTGGCAGTTCTCTTCCACGTATCGAATATTTTCCCGGTAAAGGATCTCAAAGGCATCCTCGATCTTCTCAAACCTCTTGATGGTATCCGCAGTGCCCTTGAAATGGATGACCCTGTCCGTGAATGTTACAATGGCTCCCATGACGACGGAGGCAATGGCAATGGTCACAATGATCTCCAGCAGAGTGAGCCCTCTGGGATCTTTCGTAAGAGTCGGTGTCATCGCAGGTCCACCATGTCATGGAAAGAACAACCGGCGTCCGTTGCGGGTCTGGAATAGTAGTAATTCAGGACAGTGTCCCCCGACACTTCCCGCAACATCTCTTCCGGGATCGCCTCTCTGAAGAGATGCCTGCCGTAGCGGGCGTAATCGACATCCGTTGCTCCCTCGCAGTCGAGGCTCGCCGAGGCCGGGCCCGCGCGTATCTCGGTAATCCGGCCACTCTCGTTCGGCATGAAGCTCCACAGAAGACCCACATCGTCTTTGCCGCATCGAACCTGCAAGGTAATGCACGTATTGACCATTGCCTGTTCGATCATTGCCTTGCGCCACTGCCTGCTTTCCTGCACACCCTGACGCACAGGAAAGGGGTCCAGTTCGTCCGCCCTGACAGAGATCTGCCTGCCCAGCACCGTAACGTTCTCCGGCACCTGTCCCGTCTCATGAAAAGCAGACCTGGCCCGGTCATTGGCCATCCTCTCGTATGCTGAGGAAGTCAGCCCGCCTATCCCGGCGAGAACGGAGAGAAGTACAAAGGGCAAGACTGTGAGCGTCAGGAATGCGATGAAGGGGAACATAATGGGTCAGGAAACCGCTCTTACAGACTTCTCAGCGGCATCGGGCGGTACCCTGAAATGCAGTTAGAACACAGTCAATGCCCAGATTAGTATTAACTGCGGAACTATCGGCACAGATCCTCTGATCTTTAAGCCTCGTCAGAATAGCACCCGCCGAATCCGCGCTCTCGAACGTAGGTGTCTGAAGGACCACGTCGCTTCCAGCACATTGGTAGCCGTGGGCGATCGCCCCGGTTCTGAAATCAGACTCCACGTAGTCCTTGAGGGCCTCGGGCCACTCGCTGGTCATGCTGGCGGCCACCGGCAGTGAATGTTTAAACATGACGTATTCGGTCAATCCCGTCGAAATAGTTCTGATCCTTTCCTGAGTTGTTGAAAAGTTGGCGGCAGATTTGCCCTTTGCAAGAAGGATCGCCGTCAGGCCGATAAGCGCCGCTGCAAGCGCCACAACGACGACGAACTCGATCAACGTGAAACCGCCTCTGTTTCTGAGATACTTCTTCATAATTCCTCCTCTTTAGATCTTCCCTTGATCGACCCTGTCGAGAAGCTCCATCTTGAGATAGCTGTCTATTATCCCCTTCTGCTCCAATACCGACAGGGACATCTCGAATGTAATAGCATTCCGTATCGCGTTGCCGCGGAAGGCGTTTTCCACCTCGCTGTATGCACCTCGTTCCACACCGGCCCTGATTGTTGCCGGAAAAAAGAGGATCTCGGGAACGAGAACATAGCCTGTCTTCTTCGAGCCGCTTACCGTGTATTCCTTATGGATGAGCTTCTGACTGACAATCGCCGTCAGGCACTGGGCCATCTTCTTACGCCATGCGTCCCGGTCTTCTCCGTAACCGTCGAGGAGGCGCAGGGTTGTCATGGCATCGGGGGTGTGGATGCTGGAGATGACGAGGAAGCCCTTTTCGGCGGCGGTGAAGAGTGCCGTGACCTCGTCGTGCGTGCGCACCTCGCCGACGACGAGACCGGCAAGGTTGTTCCTTAAGGCCATCCTCACTCCTTCGAGGATGCTCGGGATGTGGGTACCGATCTCATACTGGCGAAAAACTGTCCTCTTGTTCTGATAGACATACTCTATGGGATCCTCGAGGGTATAGACGGCACCGTTCATCCGTTCCGCCAGGTAATCGAGTTCCGATGCAATGAGCGTGGTCTTGCCGGAACCTACCACTCCCGTGTGGAGAATGAGTCCCCGGGGATAGGAATAGGAAAAATCGAAGAGGCCTTTGATGCCCGCGAGCATGTCGAAGGGGTCGAGATCTTCCAGTCTGGGTATCGTGTAGGGCAAGACCCGGGCGGCAAAGCCAAGCCCTTCCCGTGAACTGGAGACACTCATGCGGAATCTGCCTATATCCTTCACCGAGAAGGCATATTCCAGGTATCCCTTGTTTCTGATGTGCTTTATGATGGCCGTGCCCGCATCGGTGTCCGTTTCACCGTCGAACCTCCTCTGGCGGGTTTCTGCTACGGCGGCCAGGATTTCTGCCTTGCCGGGTTTTACCACAATGCCTTCGCCGACCTCCATGACCTCACACTTTTTGAGGATGCCAAGTCTGACGGGCCGCTTCTCCACGACGATGATATCCGTGGCATTCCTTTCTTTTGCGTAGATGAGGACGTCCCTGAACCAGCCGAGGTTTTCGATGTTGAGTTCCGCCGCATTGATGCTGACAGAACCTTTCCCTCTGGCCGTGTCCAGTGTCCCCTCTCCCCCTTTCCTTTCCACTCCTGCCTCCTCTAGAACATTTTGCCCGCAGCCGACCTGTCGATAAAGGCGAAAAGCATGGTATATACGGGTGCCATCAGGACTATGATCTGGACAGCGACAAAAACGAAGGCAAAGACATTCACAAAAGAACCCACAACCGCAAATCTCGAGATGGCGTCATTGATCATCTTTGTACCGATCATGGCAAAACCCTCAGACATGTTCGCCGTGTCTATCTTCACCTTGAGTAATAAATAGCTTTCAAAAGGCAGATATTCTTCGATCTCATCGATAACCTCGGTAAAACTTCTCGTTACCGACTCCTCGGCAACCATCCGGAATATCTGTGTCCAGACGCCTTGCGACAATTCCGCCACTCGGCGGAACGCGCTTGCCGGGGAAACACCCGACATAAGGGCGAGAGATACAACCCTGAATGCCTGACCAAGGACAAGGGAATTGTGCACGTTGCGTATCACAGGCATCTTGTCGGCGTTTCTTACTGCAAAGGCGATGGCTCCGGCAGCACCTCCCGCATAAAGGATGAAGAGGATACTGCGGTTGGCAACGATAAACTGCCCCATCTTATAGGACAGTTCTTTTTCGATACCCGGCAATTTAAGGGCATTCAGGATGCTCCCGAGCACAAAAGTCAGACCATAACCCACCGCTATCGATACGGCTGTTACCATCAAGGGATACATGATACCGGAGACGATCTTCTTTTTTGCGGCGGCGATCTCTTCTTCCATGTCGATGATTTCTCTGAGGACGGTATTGAGGTTTCCCGTCTGCTGCCCTATCTCGATAAGGTCGACATACTTTTCGAAAAGACCCACCTCGCGCATCGCCTCAGGAAGCGTGCGCCCCTCTCTGCTCACCATGTCGGAGGCAACCGCCAACCGGTCAGCCATTTCGCCGTCAGGAAGCTTGTCCGCTATTCTGCGCAACGCCTCCTGGATGGATATGTTGGCGACCATGAGGAGGTGAAGACTATTCATGATCGTGATGTCGCTGACTCTTTCCCCGATATAGCGCGAGAGGATACTCATCAAAGAAGCCTCGTAACCGCGTCCATGTCTATTGTCCCCAGGGCCATTTTGTTGTAGGCATCCATGAGAATGCTGTGGCTCATGTCCGCCGCCTCCACCTTTGCTTCCATGTGGTAACCGGATATCTTTCCGTCGGAAAAGTGACCGGGTCTGAATTCTATGGCTTCGCCGAGAACCGTGCGACCCGAATAACCGGCGGAGAGCAGACGCCGCACTTCGCCGCGGCCGCCCTGACCGATCGTCTTCCTGCAGGCATCGCATCCGTCGGACAGGCTCGGAACATAGAATCTCTTTTCCCGGATACTGTCGAGAAAAAGGTCTCTTTCGGGATATCGAAGCTTCTTCATCCATTCAGGTATACTGCCCAGTGGTTTATCCATCTCCTCTTTGCAGGCACTGCAAAGCTTCTTCACCAGGACCTGGCTGACGCCCATGATAAGGTTGTCCGCCACGGCATCAATGGAAACTCCGTAGTCCTCCACCAGCATCTGCGGGATCTGTGTGGCCCGCGATACATGGAGGGTTCCCAGTACAAGATGCCCCGTTTTGGAAAGGTGTACCGCCGTGCTGACGGTTTCTTCGTCGCGCAACTCCCCTATGAAAATGACGTCCGGGTCATGCCTCTTGAAGGCCCGCGCAAATTCCGGAAAACCCACCACGTGCATGCTGGCCTTGCCGCCCTTCTCACTGCCCGCGTCTTCCACGTACTCAAAGGTCTGGAACTGCCTTCCGCCGGGTATCTGGTACTCGATGGGATCTTCGACACAGAGTATGCATTTTGCTGGCGGAAGTCCCGCCAGAAGGGTGTTCACTGTTCTCGACTTTCCGCTCCCCGTAGGACCGGTGACAAGGATGATGCCCCGGTTGCGGCTGACAGCCGTTGCGAACATTCCCGCATGGTAGTCCAGGTATCCGAGATCCTGGAGCTTCTCGTTGCGGATGTCCGTTTTGGCGAGGACGCGGAGCACCACATCACTGTTTGCCGCGTCGGGCTTCCATATGAGTGACATCCTGAGATCGACGTCCGTATGCCATCCTACGTCTTCCTTCCTGCACATGATCTTGCCGTCAAGGGGCCTTCGCTTCTCGTCCGTCTTGAGGGAAGGTGTCATTTCCTTTGCCCAGTTGATAAGCACATTGACAAGGGAACGTCCTTTCTCGACCTTCAATGTATGGACGTCGACAAGGTCGCCGAGGAGTCTGAAGCGGATCTTGTATATGTCCTGACTCTCCAGGGGAAAGATATGGATGTCTGTGGCACCGTGGACAAGGGCGTCCCTGACGAAAGGATAGATGAAATCTCTCGATACCCGTGTATCGGCAACCACGGCCCTGGCGGGATCCGTCGGTCCTGCGAACCCGCTTTTGATCTCGATGTTATGGAAATCATCCTTTCGGAGAAGAAAGAATGTGTTTTCGCCGATACGGTCCTTCTCAAGGTCTTTGAGCGCCATGGGATGCCAGACGTAGACATGGGTGGAAGAACCTTCCCGGCCATCCTCTGGCGTGGACGTGATGAGCCTGCCGGTCTTGATATGCCGGATGCGCCCCTCCACACCCTGAGCCGCGGGGATTCCCGTAAGGGATTGGAAGACGGTGCGAAGCTCCTCATAGGTCATTGCGTTCTCTATTTCGCAGATGACGTTATAAACGCTCTGATCGATATGTTTCGCCCTGTCGAGGTAGATATCAAAGGCCTCCTGTGCCATACCTTTCATTTCGACGAGATACCGCGAGATTGCGTTCTCCACATGGAAACGATCGAGCGAGCTGATCCGGTCAGCCAGTCCGGCGGCTGACGACCCATCAGGCATCATCGAGGGTCTATCAGTCATTGTGCTGTTACTTTGAGGGTCCTTCCGCTTGCGAGGCGGACCTCATTTATGGTGATCGCAGTGACGGCATCGCCGTCCACCAGGGAACCCACCTTCAACTCGCCCTTGTTCGTCAATGCTATTGAAGCCTCCCGGGTTTGTATGACCCCCACCACCCTGAGGTCTCCCGGACGATCACCTCCATCGGCGATATCGGGAAGAATGGGAAGCTCGCCGCCCACGAGGCCCGATGCTGTTCTCTCCGCCCCGCCCGAGCGCGAAGAACGCAAAGCCCGACCGGACCTCGTTGAACGTCCTACCCCTTTCAGGGACATCTTCGGGGCCTGGGCGTCCTGGAACCTCTTCAGAAATTTCTCGCGAAACGGGTTGTCATCCCTCAACACAAGGTGACTCAGAAGAGTCTCGGGTGGATCAGGCGAAACTGGCGGCTTCGATGCCACGCTCTCCCGGCCGGTCTCCTCCACGGGCAATGGAATCGTCCCGGAAGGAGAAGGTACCCGCCCAGCGGACGGTGTCTCGGGCGCGGCTTGAGTCACGGCTCTTGCCCCCGCGGGTGACGCCTCACGGGCCCGTTCATCGAGGGATAGCCCGGATGTCTGCACGGCTGCACCGGGCTGTCCCTCGATGAACGGTGCCTCCCGGGAGGTGGAAGTTTTTTCTCCTCCACCAATATCAATGGCCCCTATAAGACCGGAAGGATTGCCGGGGATACTCCTGTTCAGCGACCCACGGGTGTAGTTGAGATAATAATAACCTCCCACCGCGACTGCGAGGACAAGGAAGACCCCGGCGTAGAGGGCGATCCCGAGGAGGACGCTCCCGCCCTTTTTGGAACCTTCCCCCTCAACGGCCGGATAATCCTCTCCGGCATACACCTCGCCGACACCATTATCTCTGTCTTCTTTCTTCATAAACGGAAGTCTCATAATCTCTCTTTCGGATCTAGAATTTGTGGCAGGTCAGTTCCCCCGCCGTGTTCCCCTCATTGACGGTAATGCTGTTGATCACGACGGGGGAGAGGTAGATGTCGTTGAATATCTTCACCACATTCCTGTAGTCCTTCTCCGCCATAGTGAACTTCCACTCCCTGTCGCTCCTGGCCGCGACATCACAAAGGTCCACCAGGGTTACCAAGGCCTTCGTGTTCTGCCGCGCTCTCGCCTGTGTTTTCATTGCCATCTGCATGTCAGCCCTGCTCTTCGTGAAGACGATCTCCTTTCCGAAGACGAAGAGATCGCCGCTCTTTTTGCTTCCCCGAAAGGGATAGAAGGACTCGAACTGAAAGGACAATGTGCCTTTGAGCTCCTGTTCCCGTTCTTTTCCACGGAGCGAGCCTGCGACGGGCAGGATGCGGAAGGAAGCGTTCCTCAAGGCAATCTCTTCAGGAAGTGTTTCCACGTAAAGTTTATACTTCACCAGGGCTTCGCCGGTGATGAGTATCGACAATGCCCGTACCTCCTCATGGGTAAGGGGCGGTATTTCCTTCGTCGCTACCGCCTTCGTGGTGGGCTCCGTTTTTCTCTTCGTAAAGATACCCGCATAGTTCAGAACTGCACCCATCATGACGGTGACTACGACAAGCGCGACAACGGCCTGAAAGGACGTGACTCCGATGGTCACTTCCTTGAGGAGTTTCTCGTAGGAAATATCAATAAAATCGGGTTCTGCGGAAAGGGAAGCGTCGCCGAATATTCCGTCGTACTGTCTTCCGGCCATGGCCATGAAGTTCCCGGGACTGCTGTCCACGCTCAGCATGTACCGCGCCTCAATGGTCATGTTCCCGGCTTTGATTTCCATGAAGACGTACTTGCCGTCCCCGCGGTCAAAGAACCCGGCGAGGACCGTTTTCTTGTTCTTCACCATGTAATGAGCCATAAGGTACGCGAAAGACACCCGTCGCGACGATATCCACCGGTCTCCTATCTTGTGGGACAGTTTTTCCCGGGGCTTGAGCTTCCGTATGGATATATGCTCCGCAAAGGGGAGGATCTTTGCCCCCCTGCCCAGCCTGACCGTCTTCGGATCAACCATTTTCTGTGCAAGGACATCGAAGGCGACATTGTCGTCGAACTTTATGTAGAGCTTCACCTCATATCTCCCTGTCGCCCTTCTCCTCGACGAAATTGATGAGTACCGTCAGTTCGGAGGTTCTGTCTCGTGAGTTGTTGTACCCGAATAGATAGGAAAGGACGGGCAGGTTGCTCAAAAGAGGTATCCCCACCCGCTTCTTGTCGGCGCTCTTGATCTTAAAACCCGATATGGCAACCGTCTCGCCGACGGCCATTTTGATCGGTATCGAAACGTAATTGCGTTCCACCTGCGGAAGTTCAACCTTTTCGACGACCTGAAAGCCAAGGAGATTCGAAAGATCAACGCTCGTGTTCACAAGATACCCTCTATCCAGTTTCAAGGGGTTGACAGTCATCTTGAGTCCTACCTCCATGCTTGCCATCTGCGGTGTCGTGATCGTCTGATTGTTGACGACCTGGATCACGCTGCCTGTCGAATACCAGACCGTCTGCGACATCTCAAAGGGAAGAACCGCACCCGAGACGGCCCTTGATTCCCAGGAATGGACCACATGGACATCGCCATAGGTCCCGAGCATCTTTACGAAGCCAGCGAAATCCTCATCGATCACCAGCAGGGTGGCAACGTTGCTGTTACCCATCATTTGAGTGAAGTTCGCATTGAATTCAACGGAGGGGCTTCTCGATTTGAGCAGCGCCCACCAGTTGAGTCCGGTTTCATACTCGTCCTTGTAGTCTATCCGGACAAGGGTAATCTTCATGGTAATGGTCTTGCGTTTCTTGAGGTCGGTATCGAGCATTTCCCGGACCATCTTGACACGCGAGGGTATGTCCCTCACGTACACAAAGCCACTTGTCATCGGCGTCACCACACCCCTGGCTGAAAGCATCCTCTTGATGCTTTCGATGACCTTCGACATCTCGCGGTCTTCGGTTTTGTCTCCCGTCGATGAGGTCCCCGATGAATTTGCCGATGTCCCCGGGCTTATGGATGCGCCGCCTGACGCGGAAGATGCCCCGCTCAAGGAACGGTTGTTCGACGAGGAGGTTTCGCTCAGCGATTCCTTGTGTCTTACATATACGTCATGAACATTGAGGATGACCTCCTCGTAAGGGGTGACAACGTACGCCCCATCGGCTACCTTTCTGTAGGCATAGTCAAGACCGGAGACAATGGTTTCGATGGCCTCTTCGAAGGACTCTCCTTCGTAATAAGCGCTCACCTTCACCTTGTTGGTGTCTATCTCGCGGTCGATGGTAATGCTTGCCCCTGCCTGTCTCCCCAGGGAAAGAAGGGCGTCGTTGAGCGGCACGCCATTGAAATGAAGGTTTACCGTTTTCGCTCCCGCATCCTTCATAACCGCTTCGGACAGGAGGGTTCTCCTCAAGGCACCGTCCGCCGTTTCGGAGCTGTTTACAGACCATCCGGGAGCACAGACCGCAGCAAGGACAGCCATTGCAAGGCCCCACCTGAAAGTATTCTTTCCCCTCACTGAATCCCTCCTCCATCGGATGTATGTCTCTTTATCCGGCAGACAAATCCGTCAGACGTCAGAAACGTCCCCTCTTCGCCCGAAAATGTGAGTGAAGCCTTTTTTGCCGATTTTTGCGGTATGTAGAACACATTGAAACCATCCTTGTCGTTCATGATGGTGTAGAATGTCCTGCCGGCGCTGAAAGTTCCGCCCGTCGCGGGCACGATGTGGACGAAAGGCACTGCGCCCCTGGCAAGAAGCGCCCTGACCCTGGGCCACGCTATCTGTCTCGCCCTGTGGACGACGTCTTCTTCGCCGGTATCGAAGACGGCAACAACGAACCTGGCGCCTGACGTCTCAAGCAATTTGAGGTTGAGGCCTTCAGGCAGCGGCGCGGCGGGCATGTCGAGAAAGACGGCAAGCCTCGCCTGCCATTTTTCACCCTCTGTCAAAAACCGTTTTTCTCCTCCTGAGGCGGTCCCCGGGGTTATTCCGCCCTCACCTCTTAAGGCCGGCGGTTTGTCGAGAAAGGCGTCTTCCAGTTCTGAGGACATTCCTTTCATCGACAGGGCCTCACCCTGTCCTGAATATGCATAGAGGCACATACATGCCGCAAACAGGGTCGCAAGAATGCGTCTCATGGCCTCCCTCCTTGCCGGGAGATGGCAACAAGGGCATAGGTCGAGCTCCATGACAGACGGAGCACACAGAAACGTTCGTGGCTGTATTTCCCTTCTTTCCCGAGCGTCGTCACCAACTTCTTGAGCTGGGGCACCGTGTGGAAGGTCCCGAGCACCTCACATGCCAGGCCATCCAGTCTGCTCCTTGCGTCCATGAAGGCTACGAGTCTCTGGGTTTCGTTCTCATACGCACTTTTCATCCGGACAAGGAGATCGCATTTTTCATCGACGCTCACATCCGCATTCGAGGGAAACCATGACGGATAAAGCTCGACAGGCGTGTAGAGGCCGGGTATTATCGCAAGCCTGCCGCCGGCTGCATACCCTCCCCCGAATGGCACACGGTCCGACAGCGACGTCTCCCAGTTGTACGATCTGCGAAATGATTCGCCAGGTACGATCCGTATTTCTCCGCCCGTGACGACAAGCTTCATGTTTTCGTCGCCTCCCTGCGCCATCGATACGACACCCGATTCCCCTTCACTCCCGTCCGCTCTCGTCATCCTGTAAAGGTAGCGGGAATAGGGTCTTAACGCCGCCGCACCGCCGAGTATGTTCGACATGTCGGCAGCGGTTGCCAACGACGATGGATCACCCGGGCCTTGCCCCGCATACTCGAGGCCGCCGCACCCCGCCGACGCCAGAATGACAACAAGAGCTATAAAGATATATTTTGTACGCATGTCTTCTTACCCCAGATCTACGGCGCGAAGTAGATCAATACAGGCACTCCCTTTTCCATGATGAGGGTCGGACTCCTTTTCGTCGAGCCTTCCACTTTCTTCGACAACCCCTGGAAGATCGTGTCTCCCGCCGCCAGACCGCCTTCCCGCAGACGGTCGTCACTTTTCGTCTGACCAGTCACCGTAACGCCTCCGGCCCCCATCTCCACTGTTGTGGTGTCCTTTCTGAGCGCGCTGAGAAATGACGAAACTCCGGCCATGATTCCGCTCGTGACCGTGCCGGCTACATCCTCGTGCTTTACCGCCGATACGATACCGTCGGTCTCATCTATCGACGCGACATATCCCTTCATCTGATGATGGGCATTGTCGGCACCGATTACGCCAGACACTTCCACGTGGAACCGGTTATCGTTGAAGTTGGCCACAGCCCTGCCCACCACTTTCCAGCCTTTTACGGGAGGTTCGGTCCCGGTGGCAACAAACACGGCGTTTGCCTGCGCCGACGTGAAGGTTCTATCCACCACTGCCCGATAGGGCTTGTAATAGCTCACCCTCGGTCTTCCCGCGGCGTCTGCGACCCCCTGCTTTTCGCTGTCCTGAAGTTTGGTGGCGGATTGCGGTTTGTCGAAAAAACCACCGGAGCTTTTCTGGAAATAGAGATACTCCCATGCCTTTCTCTTTGATTCAACGTTATCACCTTGCCGGGCGGCCTTCCCCCCCTTCCTTCGTCCGGCGGCGTCGTTGTATATGTTCTTCCTCCCGTCGTCTCCCGGTACGGACGGGTCTAAAGGATCGTCACCATCGGGTTCTTCCATAACAATGTCATCGAGAAACGGATCGCTCCCTTTTTTCTTCTTCCTCAGACCAACCCCGCCGACGTATCCGCCCTTGTCGCTTTCCTTGAGCATCTGCTGTTCTTTCTTGATCGCGTCTCCTATGGTGCTTTCGGTTTTCCTGGCTTCATCCGCGATCATGGGCCCTTCTTCGTGTCCATTCCTTTCTCCGGCATTCTTCGACAGACTGCCCGACCGATTGACCTCAAGCTGGGAGATGCGTGTCTTTTTGGACGTACTTTTAATAAGCATGCCGACCATCACCGACAATATCACCGCCAGTACAACAACACCCAACGTGATCATCATTGCGGGTCTTGAGAGCTTCCTCATTGTCAGAGTCCTGTCGCCATAAGCCGGACGATATGTTTCGAACCCGAAAAAAGTATTGCGTTCCCGCCGCGTATCCCGGCCGATCCAACGGTACCCCTCTTGTCATTGAAATAGACTGACAGCGCTTCGGAGCCGTCCGGTCTGATGGCAACGACCACGTCCCCGAGATCAAGAGGCTCCTTCTCAAAGAGACAGTAGACGGCCTTCAGGTTGTACTGCGACTGAAGATACTTGTATTCGCCGGGAGATATCTCGCTCCATTTCCCGTCCACGACGGGCAAATGCTCGCTATCGAACACGAAGGCGATGATCTCGCTCCCGCCGCGGGGAGAAAAGACATCTATCCTGTCAGGTATCTCGTATTTCGTGCGCACCTTCTCGAGGAAAGGATCCCCCGCAGGAAGCAACTTCTTGGCGCCCGAAAGGGTCTTCATTCCTCTGAGGAACTCCCCCAGGGCATCCATGGCGGAACTATCCGCCTGCGCCTTCTCCAACGCCGGCACCGGTGAAGCATTTGCGGCGCCGATCACGAACATTACGATCAATATGCGAAGAACTTTAATGTCTCCCCCGTCCTGTTTTGTTCCCTTATGAAAAATAGCCGTCTGAATCGATTTTCTTCATTACGGCCCCGATATCGACGGACTGTCCGATACCCCCGAGAGGAAGCATATCCGAGAGTACCTCGACGGCAACCGCCTGGGCACGCCTTTGAGATACCCCCCTACCCTTGAGCGCCGATACCACTGTTTCCCTCAGGTAGCGTTCATCCTTGTGGGTCGTGTAACTCCACCGGGTTCGGGGCGTCTGAACGTTGACAAGAACGCCCTTGCCGATATCCTCGTTGAGTGCCAGGATCTCTGCGTATTTGCCGGGATAGAACTTGAGCGAGAGGAGAAGCTCCCTTTCCTGGCTGCCGAGACCAATGATCCTCACCAGATTGTCAATACCTTCCATTGTCGGATTGTCGGGGGACACGTGGCGTGTGAAATACTTGTTCGATGCGGCGGAAATGAAATGCTTGCCCTTCTCCGCTACATCGAGGATATCCTGTGTCACGAGATAGGTCGCAAGCCCCAGTGTCCTTTGCTGTCTTGCGTCCTTGTCAAGCACGTCCAGAATGGGCTCGTTGTTCTTCAGATTATGGAACTCGTCATAGACAAACAGCTTCGGCCGCCTTTGAGCGGCGAGGATCCAGTCGATAGATGCGGCATTGAGAAAAGGCGGCATCTCGTTCGGGAGATAGACCGCCTTGCGGTATGCAAAGTCCCGGTAGAGGAGTAATAGAAGTGCAAGTATCTCCTTCCTCTCGCTGACCAGACCCATGTGGATGCAGAATATGTCCCTGTCCACGGAGAAGTTCGTGACCCCGTTTAACAACGCAGCCTGCTCTCCCTGCGCGTACAGATTGAGGATCCTCCTCATTTCTTCGGCGATCTGCCTGTCCCTGGCATTTGTGTTGATCGCCGGGTCCGATGCGAGAATCCGCATAAGGTCGTTGAGTGTCGGGGTGGCGAGACACTGGGCTGTCTCCGCCCGCAGAAAGTCTCTTCTCTCACCCGTAGCCAAGAACCGCTCAATGTAATGATTGCGATACTCGATATACGTGTCAAAGGACGGCGCGTCCGAGACAAGTTCTTCCTGAACTTCGTTTCCTAATCTGACATTCCGCACAAGCCGGGGTTCCTCTTTGAAAAGACTGTCATACATCCTCTTGACGGCCCGTTCCAGAATGGATTGGGTCTCTTTGGCAACACCCCCTCCCCTTCCCTCCTCGCCGAGCATCGCTGTGAAAATGGCGTTGAGAGACAGGATCTTCGATCCTGCCGGCTGCTCGAATCCCACCCTCAGGTCAAACATGTTGACCCTGTTATCACTGCCGCCGAAGGTGATGGGGATAAAGCTGCCGCCATAGTTGGAGACAACAGGTTCATACGAAGAGGCCTTCGACATGTCAATCACCACAACAACAGGGTCATAGGCCATGGCCCCGGCAATGATCCCGTTGGTGAGAACCGACTTTCCGCTGCCCGTGGGTCCGATGACAAGACCCGCCCACCTGTTCTGCCTTGAACTGAAGGGATTGAGCGCTGTAACGCCGCCGTAGCGGTTTCTGAGGATGATCGCCGGCTCGCCGCGGTCGCCACGGTACATGCCGCGCAACGGGACAAGTTTCAACACGTCATGACCAAAGACGATGTGCGGGTCATAGCTTCTTGTGGCACACCCCGGAAGGGACGCAACAAAGGCGCCCTCCTTTCTCATCCACTCGGCGAACACACCTGCCCCGTCTACTGCCCTGGCGACGGCCACACGCACGGCCTGTATCTTCTCCTGAAGCTTTTCAGTATCCTTATCCCAGACAAGATAGCTATTGAAACACTTGACGAGCTTCCAGCCCTGTCTCGCACGGTCCTGCAAAAGATCGTCGATGGCGGTGATCTTCTCCTTGTTCTCCAGGGCGGCAGCGGTCCTTTTCCCGCTGAAGATATTCGCCATAAGTCTTTGGCGCGCCAGGTCCCGGGTGATGGTCGACGGGTCCTCGCACAGGAGGGTCGTGTTCATTACCATGGGGAAATCCACGTTTTGCAGGATCCTGGAGCCTGACCCCACCGGAATGGTATTGGGGATGGTGTCCATTACCAGGGCTCCAAAATAGTAACGTCCGTTGGTGAGGTAATAGTCTTTCGAGTGAAAATCGCTATTGAAAACCCTTTTTCTAAGCGGCAGGAGCATGCCGCATTCCGACATCTTCATTTCAGGCGGCGGGTCTTCAGGGTTCACCATGGTGGAGATGGTTTGCATCATCTCGGCGCCCGAAAGGTCTCTCACAGCGTAGCCGAGGGGCACCAGAGTATCTTTAAAGATCGCCACCGTTTCCCCCATCTGCCTGTCGCGGTTCAGGAAGTCGCCGTCGTCGAAACGCTTCTTTTTCTTGCCTTCTATGGAAGCCTCGGCGGAGACCGGAACAATCATGGTGCAGTAGAGCGACGTGTCGATAACACCTCTGTCCGACATGAACTCAGCTATTTTCTCCATTGCCATCGATTCCGACACGGGATCGCCGTTGAGTTGCCTGTACCGGTCAAACAGATCCTGGAGGTCACGGCTGAAATATGTCGTGAATTGTATGAAGACATTATGCGCCGTGAGATTTTTCAGAAACTCGGAACACTTATTGACTTCCATTTCCATGACCGAGCTCTCGACGCCTTCGGCGGCGGCCTGGGTGATCTCGAACCCTCTGGCTTTCTCGAAGTTTTCGAGGATAAGGTAATCGTTACCAACCATGTTGATCGGTATGCGCCGATAAAACGGGGAAGACCTCTGAAACATTACCTGTCCATCCCCTTCTAAAACCCTTCGGGCAGTCCGCTGTCTTCGGCATGCCGGGAAACATCGGGATCTTCCGTGGCCAGCGATTCAGTCATTGCCCGAACCGCAAGGAGTTTGAGCCTTTGATTCTCCATGCTCAGGAGATAATAGTTGAAACGAGCCAGATCCTTCCATGCCATGTCATCGTGGCCCCGGTCTATAACCGCAGGATCAAACCCCGCAAGGCCCGACCTGATCGAGACAGCCGTCTCCAGGGATGTCCGGGCCACAATATAGTGCCTCACCGCCAGCCTTCTGCGCAGCATCGACGAGTTCCTCCCCGCAAGGAGGACCGCTGTCTTTGTGACACCTTGCCGGTCAAGAAGCGAGACCCTGCCGTTCTCCCGTGCCACGGCTGCAGAGAAGCCGGCATCGCCAAGAAGCTTTTTGACCTCCTCTTCTAATCCGCTGTAAAGGCGGTTTATCGCGCGCTCCCTTTCTTTCTCCAATGACATGGAACTGTTAACGGCTACAAGGGCTGCAGCAATCCCATCCCCCATTCTTGCGGTCAACGAGGTTCTGATCCCTGCCGCCATATCGGCAAGCCCAGCCGCGGATGTCCGTATATACTCCAAAGGCGTGCCTGCCGCAGCCCTGTCGACGCTTTCGATGATTCTGCCGATCTCGAGAGAAGAAACGGCGGTCTTCCCTTCCAAACCGCGAAGCTTCTCAAGTCGTGCCGAGAGATAACTGCCGCTTGCACCACAGAACCCTCTCCCTATGGAATCTGCAAGAGAGATCTCTGCAATCCCGGCTATATTCATGAGGCCCCCTTGTGTGTGTGTCGCGCACTCAATGAGTATCTGCCGTGTATTGCCGCTGATCTGTGCACCTTGCCTTCCCTGTATCCCGTCGGCTACGTCCATTTTACCGCCAAGCACCGTCATCCGGGAAAGCAGTCTTGCCGATACCGGCAGGAACTCCGCCGTCATGTTTTGAAAGCCTCTGACCTGGTCCGTATAAGTTGCCAGGACCTGCGGGGAGTTGAGAAATTCTCTCTTGTAATCGTTAAGGACCCCCCGGATCCGGCTTTCTTCACATCCAAGTCGTTTCAATTCCTTGCTCAAGGCCGAGAGCACCGCTTTGTTCAGGCTGGCGGCAAACACCTCGACGCTCATTCGGGTCTTGACGAAGGCGAGCTGCGAATTAAGACCGTCGCTGACAATATCGTCGGCAAGAGACGAAAGATCCGTGGCTTTTCGAAGATCCGTATCGAACGCTCGGAAACTGCCGGGCAGGAATGCAAGATTCAACCTCTCAGAAAGACTGAGTCTGAGTTTCGCGATAAGGCGATCCTCAACGAGGTTCTTCAGTAATGCCGAGAAATATGGATAATTCGTCACGGCGATAACAGGGGAGCATTTGACATAGCAGTCACCTTTGCGCGGAACAAGACCGGCGCCGAGAAAAATGGCGCCAGCCGCCAGGAAAGATGCCAGAAGCAATACCCGTTTCTTGGCCCCGCTCCGTTTCATCCCCTACCGCTCCCCCTCAAGAGCGTCCATTATTTTCAGAAGGGACAGCAATCTGAGTTCCTGCGCCTGTATCAGTCCCCGAAAATATGCAAGCTTTGCGGCATCTTTCTGTGCCTGGTGCCTGGAGGAGAAGTCGAAGGCGGTGGGCGAAAATGTCTCCAGGGCCTTCTCCATCCTGGAGGCCCGTGCAAAGGCCTTTTCCCCGGCGGAGTAGGTTGTCAGTGCGGCACCGGTCTTCAACACCCGCAGCTTTGCCGCGGCCATATCTGCCACCCCCTGATTCTTCAGGTTGATACGGCGGGCGGCCTTATCAATTCTCTTCGCAATACCTGTTGCTTCTTCAGAAGCCCTGAATATCTCTGACATCACGGAGGCCTGCCGCAACATGCCCGCGACAAGCTTCTGCTTCACCAGGACGTTACGGCGCTCATCAAGGTACGCGCAATAGGGAGTTTTGAAAGATGCAGCCCATTGCTGCGCCATTTGGCCTATCGTTGCGTCGGTGGCAACGGGGCACGGTGGAACAACCGCGGAGGAATCCCGGATAAGACCAAACGTCAGGACGAGCGATGCTATGCCCATCATGATGAGTAGCCGTGAAAGAGCGGCAGGGCGCAGTTCCATCCTTACCTGCCTTCCAGTGCCCGGCGCATTTCTCCCTGAGACATTACGGCAAGTATCTCCGATTGGAGTATGGTGTTGTAGTAGGCGAGCTTCGCCAGGTCCTTGACGGCCTGGTCAGACTTGGCGCCATCGATATATGCCGGATCGAAGGAAGATAACTCCTTGCGGAACTTCTCAGCCACATATGTACCCTCTGCTGCCTTCTCGTAGGCTGCCACCGACGCCTGGTTGAATACGTCGCGGAGCTTCACCGCCGCATATTCCGCAGTGGTGAAATGCTTCATCCTGTCGGTGCCGCCGCCCGGAGCGCCCGCCAGCAGGACGGATACCTCACGAGTCTTTTTCTGGAACTCCGTGAAATCCGAATTTACCGACGGGAGGATGGGCACCGCTTTGCTCTTTGCCAGTTCGGCGAAATGCTTGCCGTCGCCTTTTGCAAAAGCCCCCGTATTGTTCTTCATGTACTGGGATATCATCTTGTCCGTGTAGGAGGACATGTTGTACCTGGCGAAAGAGACGGCTTTCGTATTGATCGTGCCGGGCTCGAGCTTTATCTTCACCTCTTCATTCCACACAGCCTTGATCTTGTCCGTGATCGCCTGAGTGACCATCTTCTGGACCATGCTCATAAGGGCGGGAAAGTTGACCACCTGCACCGCAGTCCCGTAGGCGCTTGTGGCAAGCAGGAAAAATATCAGGACCCCGCAGATCACTTTCCCCGTTTTCATTCCAAAAAAGACCCGCATTCCGTATTTCATGTTTTGCCCTCCAGATTATCTAATAGCCTGAAGACAAGAAAAGCTTGCCGACGATTCCTCTGTCTCCCCATCGCCCGACGCTCATCACCCATGACCCGCTTGCCGTGTCTCTGTTCATTTATTGCGTGAATGATGCTATACTCAGTTACGTAATAAGAATTCGGGAGGCATAAATGAGAGGTCATGGGATGACGGCAGAAGTTTTCTTGACTGCTTTTAAAACATTGTCGAAGAAAGAACAGGACATTTTCTTTGCGGAGATCATCAAAGACAAGCGCCTGCGGGAGGATCTCGTCGATATTGCCATCGCGGAAAACAGGAAGAATAGTAAGAGCAGGCCTTTTCGTGAATTTCTCAAGGAGCACGAAGGATAAGTGGGATACGTCATTGAAGTTGTCCCGAAGGCTGAAAAGGAATACCTCAAGCTTCCCAATTCGATTCAATCAAGGATTAAACAAAACATCATCTCTCTCGAAGATAATCCCAGGCCCGTTGGATCCAGAAAATTGCGCGAGAGCTCTTTTTACAGGATCCGCACCGGGGATTACCGAATAGTATACAGCGTCCACGACGACACCAGGATTGTGAAAATCCTGTCCATCGCCCACAGAAGAGAAGTGTACCGGTAAAACAAAGGAAACCGGGGCGATGTTTTTTCTCTTCCTGCGCGCCTGACAGCCTCAGGGAAGATTCCTTTATCTCCGCTGAGGGCCCTGTCGACCAGCGACGCATTCTCCGCGTTTTCAAAGACTATTCTCGCGCTCCTCGTCGCGGCCGCCGCGTCATCGGTATTCTCCATGAAGGCGACATGGGCCTCGACATTATTGGGAGATGTGGCGAGAAGGTCAGCCAGGACCGAAAGCCCTTCTTTCTTCTTCCCATCCTTTCCATGACACTTGTCTTCATTTCGCTCCTTTTAAACCCCGGTCTTTCTGAACACTATAATCTTACGGGCTTTCAGACGCGAGACTAATGGGTCGTATCGGCCATATTATGCTTCAGGCACGACAAGAGAGACTACCCTGTTCAGTGACCGCGGACCCCGGACACTTACTAGAACGGGAGCAACAACCTGCGATATCCGCCAAGAGATGGACTTGTCTATATCGTCTTGAAGTTTGGCAAAAACTAATCTGGCGTCCTTTGCAAGAGGCTCTATCCGCTCCAACAATATCTTCAACAAATGCTCTCACTCTCTCATAAACAAGGCAAGATCGTTCGTCACCCTGCGGGCGTCGGCCTCTTCAACTTCTTCAGAATCGACGAGGACCCTCAGGCTCTGGTTCAAGGTCCAGCCTATCTGCCCGCTTCGCTGCTGCTGGCGGAGGAGGTCATGTCTGCCCCGCATAAGAAGCTCGCGGGTGGCAGCATCTTTTGTATCGAGGAATTCCGTGGCGAGGACCAGACGGCCGCTCTGACTGTCGGAGCCGGCCGTAGGCACCAGCACCTGCACCATCACGGCAAGGAGAACGTCCGTCAGTTCCTGGACCATCCATTCCTGTTTCTCCACGGGGAACATCGACGCTATCCGTGAAGGGACCTGAGTTGTCATAAGGGTATGAATGGTGGTGAAAACCAGGTGCCCCGTTTTCGCCGCCTGGATTGCCGCCGATGCCGTTTCGGGATCTCTCACCTCACCCACCAGGATCACGTCGGGCCGCTGGCGCATCGCCGCCCTGAGTGCCCGCTCAAAGGACAGTGTCGTGGTCCCCACTTCCCGTTCGATAATGTTGCCCATCCCTTCGGGGATGTCATATTCGATGGGATCTTCTATGGTGACGCAGTTGAGGCACCTCGTCTCCACAAGATAGGCGATGACGGAGGCGAGCGTCGTCGACTTGCCGCTGCCCGTGGGGCCGGCGATAAGAATTATGCCCCCTGCCGGGCTTTCAAGGACCAACCGGAGAAGGTCGCCGGGAACACCGAGATTAAGGGGGTTCGTCTCCACGGATTTGAGTCGCCTCATGACGATGGAAACTCCCTTCTTTGTCATGCACAGGTTGACACGAAACCTGAAGGTCCTCTTTTCTCTGCCGCTGCCCGTCTGCCGTGTGTAGGAGAGGTCCTTTTCCTCCCTGTCGTAGAGCTGCGCCCGGGCTCCGGAAACTCTCAGAATTTTTTCTATTGTTTCATCTATCTCGTATCCTTCGGGCGAATCCCCGCCGACGGCGGCCATCCGCCCATTGACCCTCAAAAAGACGGGGCTTTCCGACTGGATGTAGATGTCGGAGGCATCCTCCCGGATCGCCCTGTCGATGATATCGTCGAGAAAGTTGTCCATATCTACCTGCAGCGCAGCCATTCGGCGCCAAGGAGATAGGCAAGGTATCTCCTCAAAACGCCCGAGCGGCTGCACCCCCTCTGCCTGATCTCTTCCTTTCGTTTCCCCCGTGCAAAGATATACAGGGCAATAGACCCGCATATGCCCGTCGTGATGACAAACACACCAATCTCCTCCGAGATATACGACAGAATCGATGCAATGCCGTTGCCCAACATTGCGGGGCAAATGCATATGATCAGGTCCTCAAGGGATATATTGAGCCTCGGCACGATGATGGCGCTGTTTATGTTCTGATAGTCGCGACGTGTCCCTGGATCCATGGCGGTCTATCCCGCGCTCGCCGTCATCGTCGCCTTGATGATGCCGAGGATAGCCGAGGTCGAGACGAGGCAGCCGCCGAAGGCAACCTTCTTCCACGCTCCCTGGGCGCCCTGGGGGTTGTTGTCCTTGTTCGCCATCACCACGAAACCCCATATGATGAGGCCCGTCCCCGCACAAAAGGAGACCGCCAGCAGACCGTACATGATTATGTTGGCAAGGTTGCTCAGGAACTCCCCGGCATCGGTGGTCTCCTGGGCCCACCGGCTCTCGTTGAATGTCTGCGCCCATCCTTCCCGGGTAAGTATGGCGCTGAACAACAGGCACGGTGCGCCGGGAAGGCACAACCTGTACAGGCTCCTCAATCGGGCCGCCCCCATCTTCATTGATGCAGGAATCATGTTACCTCCTCTCTTCCTTTTTCAATATGTCCGCAAACATCGCTCTCTCATCGTCAGACTGGAAATAGATGTCACCCCGGTCAAACGAGAGGCCTCCATAAAGGCACCTCTCGACAGTGGCCTTGAAAGACACGGAAACGTACGCAACAAGGCCTCCGCTCACGACGAGTTGGAGCACGGTGATCACATGAAGGCCCGCAGGGCCCTTCGAGAACGCTTCGATGGCGATGCCGTATCCACCGGCACAGAAGGCCATGAGCAGAGCGATGAGTCCCGCCATTTTCAGCCACATCGTAACCCTTTTCTGTTTCGACATAAGGGGGATGCAGTGATCGAGGCTGACATCCTGTCTCTTGCCGTCGGAGGTTCTGAAGACCAGTTTCTCCCTGTCTCCTCCCTCCCGTGCGTGAAACATTATCTTCCTTTGAACCGGCACCGGGATCCTTTCGTCAAGTCTACCCGGCAGGTATCTGACAAGCATTGTTAACTCCTATTCCACCCGGATCGCCTGGCGGCCAAGTTTCCTGTAGAATGACATCGCCACGTCGCACTTCGCCTTAAAAGCTTTCCCGATCACCGCCCATTTCCCGCCATCGCCGTGAGGCGCTGTTGTCAGGAAGACGTCGTCAGGCTTCCGGGAACCGCCGACGAATTGAAAAGCCTCCGCCTCCGTGGCGAAGGAATCTACCAGGAAATAGCAGAAATTGGCCCGGTCCCTGCCGAGCCAGCCTTCACCTGATTCATCGGAAACGAACTGAGGCGGTGAGACGATCTTCCAGACGAGAGTCGGCGCAGAGTAGCTGCTTCCGTCCCTGCTTATCTTCGCCGGGTTGTATATAAGCCTCACCTGTGCCGGCACGATGGCCCCGCCCTTCGTCAATTCGAGATAGAGTAGCTCATCGCGGTACCTCCGGACGAAGTCCCGCAAGCGTTCATCCATCTCCTCCCTGCAGAGGCGGGAGCCTTCCCGTCTGCCTTGCTCTCTGCCTTCTTCCCGCGCGATCCGCACGGCTTCCGACTCGATGACATCCTCGGGCACCGCCCTGATGGTGGGGGCGCATCCGGCTCCCCCGAGGAGGACCCCCGCCAGGGCCGTGATTCCGATGAGCGGGAGAAGGAGCATGTTTCTTCCCATGCCCACTCTCATTCTCCACGCGTCTTCCGGTCACTGGCGGCAGGCACGCCGGTCACCGCCGTCCCGGCTTTCTGCTGAAACTGGGATGGATATTCCACCGAGAAGGACCTTACGAAGGCGATCTGCCGCGAAAAGGCGTGCATGAGGGAGAAACCGCCGGCGTCGGCAACAGACCCCTGCGGTCTCTCCCGGACTTCCGCCACGAGCGGCGATATGGAGCCCCAAAGCAGTACAAAAATAGTCGCACAGCAGCTAACGGCCGTTCGTGAACGTCTTGCCATCGGCTACCCTCCTTACAGTTATATCCCGGCCCCGCGAGGCCACTACACTTGTCCCATTGCCAAGGTCCAGAGCGAACTCCGCATCTCCCACGGGCATCATTTTTCCGGCGATCATGAAGACATGAAGCTCCGGCCTCACGAGCTTCATCATCCGTATGAAGGGATAGGCCGTGAGATTCGTCAGTGACGGCGACCTGCCCGCGAGGAGGATATCTTCGGCGGTTCCCCTTTCGGGGATGCGCTGTGTCGTGATGACGCGCACCATTGCGTCGGTTATGTCAGTCCCTCCGCGCAGACCTTCCCGCCTTACGTTGACGGTAAGGTCTGCCTCTCCTGATGCTCCATCCTCGACGAGCAGGTAATGGTGGGGGACCTGCTCCCCTTGTGTTCTTTCGAAGACGATAATGTTGGTTGACTTGAATTCTCTAACCGGAAAAATAATGAGAGAACCGCCCCTCGTCTCGATGTTGAATTTCTCCCTGGCGCCGATCGCGATATCATCGACGCTGAAACTGTAAGGGAGATTGATGACGCTGCCATACCCGTATGCGAGACGGATGGTGGGCACGACACCCGGCGTTTCATCGATGTCACGCTCCCTCACGCGCGACAGTTCCCGGTCCTTTTCAATAAGCGGTTTCAGTCGCTGCGCCTTCTCCTTCAACTCGAGTATGTCCTTCTCGGGAAGATCGAAGGGAGGGACAAGGATCTGCCCTTCCGCCTGTTGCTTCGGCGTCTCGGAAGACTGCTCCGGTGCGGCCTCAACCACCGGCAGGCTCAGAGAAACGGACAATATACAAACCGAAAGGGTTTTCCACACTGCGCACTCCTTTATGCAGTTTTATTTCGTATGTCTTCACTTTAAGGTCTTCGCTTGCCGCCTCTTCTCCGACAACGCGGACGGCATTGAGCTTGACAGAGGCACGGATGACCGCCTCCCTGCCCCGTATCTTCGAATCCTTGAGGCCATTCCACTCGGCGGTGACGATAAGCTTCTGGTCCGACAGGGACTTGAGGTAATTGTCCCGGTACGGCTCGTAGAAGGCTTTGAAGGAGGCGGAATCGAAGCGCTTCGATACCCGGCTTATCCGGCCCGCGAGATCGCTCGGCGATCTCACCTCCACGTAAGTCCAGCCGAGGATGTCCCGGATCGCGTCCCTGCAGAAGACCTCAAGCTCCGGCCAGTGAATCCTGTCCGGGTCGTCGACGCGGATCAGGGAGGGCCTGCCCGTGGAATCCATGAAGACTATCTTGTCCTTTCCTCTCCCGGCAGCCACAATGATGATCGAAGCTACCACCATGACGATGCTGAGAACCACCGTGGCCGCAGGGATAATGAGGAGGGCCCTGGACGTGAGTTTCAGTCCCCGGAATATGCCCATCTCTATTGCAAGGGCCTCGACGCCGTCGGGCACCGGACCCTTCTTCCTCTCTTTCCTGAAAACCGCCATCCATCTCCTGCTATATGATAAATAGCACCGTCGAACATCTGGCTATTTGTGCTCTTGAGGATTTGAACCCTTGACAGGCTGTTGACAAAGTCGTTTCTGAAGCTGGTTCGTGCTCTTTCGTCATTCCGGCTTTAGGCAGGTGTCTTCACTAGCGGAAGCGACATCCAGAAAATATGAGGGCTCGAAGAACCTCTGGATCCCGGATCGAGTCCGGGATGACGATAAAGAAGGATTTATCAACAGCCTGATAAACTTTAGGACTTTTGAACCGCTTCTATGAACGAATTGATTACAAAACTGATCGGCAACGCGCAGACCATGGTTTCCCCCATGATGCCCGTCCTCGGGACTTTTCTCATCATCAGGGGCCTCATGCGTCTTGCCAACGGAAATGACGCCGCGAAGGGAGGGACCGGCGGGGGAAAGATGATCGTCATTGGGTCCTTCCTGACGTGCTACAAGCTGACGTCGTGGATCGTTATCTCCACCCTCACCCGATGCGGCCTGTATCTGGGCAGCGCCGGTCTGTAGATCCTCGCCCGTTTCGGACATCTCCCTCCGTCTTTTTCACATATTTCATCAGCCTCAGCTCCTTCACGCCGCCCTTCGGGGGAATATAGCGCGTTTTGAACCGCCTCACTTCATCCCCGGCAAAGATGTATCCTTCGCCGACCCTGAGGCCCGCCAGGTCTCTCATCTCTATGCGGCTGCCCTTTTGAAAGGCATAGGTGCCGTCCCAGTTGCCGAGGCTCTCCACCATGGCGCTGGCGCTGCGAATATTGGGCATCATGAAGTAGGATTCACCTGCACGCTCCCCGAGGAATTTTGCCGTGTCCGTGTCCTCCACCTTCATGACGATCTTGTAATTGGTATTGCCGATGAGCCGTTTCGCGTCCGTCTCCGACGCCTTGAAAAGGGATGCAAGCTCCTGAACGGATATAATGACGCCGAAACCGAGAGAGCGCCCCTGGGCAAGGATGGTATCGAAGCCCTCAACGGCATAGGAACCGTATTCGTCGGCAATAAGAGTGAAGGGTACCGAGGGCCGGCGGCGGCGGACATCGCGTCGTATCTCTTCGTAATTTCCTTCCACCTTCGTTCCGAGGGCCGTCGTCAGGGCAATCTTGAATGCGTTGAGAGTGAGTCTCCCCAACGCTTGAAGCGTCGATATCGAATACGACAGGGAAGGGAGGAGAACGACGAGGATGCGGCTGTTTGAAACCACGTCGACCATGTCGATCTCCGGCGCGTCGGTGTCGAAGATCCTGTTAAACGTCCCGGCAAGAAGATCCAGAGGAGCGCCCCACTGCTGAACGAAGAATGCGTATTGCCTGAGCGCCTCTCCGGCCGCGGGAGACATTCTCCCCTGGCCCTTGTTGAGATACTCCTCCCAGCCGGGCAGGTCGCCGAGCAGTGCCCTCAGGCGGGCCTTGACCGGTTGGCCGTCGACGTACAAAGGATATCTTTCGTCGGCCTCCAGGGCCAGCAGTTCATCGAATGAAAGATGCCTGCGCACCTCCGACGGTGTGAGAACATATTCCCCGAAAACCTCCGCATGATCTCTTCTGAAGACAAGCTGGGTAAGGACCGCTTTCATGAGTATCTTGCCCCTTTCCTGCCAGTAGACCTGGTCCCCCTCGGCCTGCTTCAGGAAACCTGTCATGATCTCGGCGAGAAAATCGGCGTCGCCGTAGGTCATGAAATTGAAGGTGTGCGACTGCGAAGGGTTGAGAAAATTGAGGACCAGCAAATCCTCCACGCGGTCGCATTCCTCGATGATCTCGTAGAGGACCTCGTAGGTGTCGGTGACGTCCGACTTCCCGTCGATGAAGCAGAACCCTCCCCCAAGTCTCATGATGGAATCGGCGATGCTCCTGATGGCCGTCGTCTTGCCGGAACCTGTCGTACCGATGATCATCCCGTGGCGGGTCAGCTCCGCGATGGGGAGCATGACGGGCAGGCCATAGTGGTCCTTCCCGAGAAACACGGCGGCCTCGCCCTCGCGGCGCGCGAAAACCGGGGCGGGTGAATTCGTCGATGCCATGAGCTGCAGGACAAGCCCGGCACCGAAGAGGCACAGCGCCGCAAAGGGACTCAGAAGAACCATGGCCACGGAGACCGCAGTCATCACCCAGGGATTGACCCATCGGATCTTCAACCACGTCTCGGGACGCAGCCGCGAGGCAGGGGCTATTCTCGCCCGGTGCGCCCTTTCATCAATGGAACGTCCCATGTCTTTGGGAATAGCAAGGGAAAATGGTTCCAAGTGCAAGGTTCAGGGTTTCAGGCTCAGCCACCTTGCCCCGTTCGCGCGTGCCGCGGGCCCATCCGTACGTATGCGCGAAGCGCAAAACCCTGAGACCTGCGACCTGCGACCGTCTGCGCGAAGCGCAGACTATTGCTCGCGGGGCGAAATCATGGTACATTTTGACGGTCCAGCAGTTCCGTTCGCAGGCATCGAACATATATCTCTGTTGAAGGAGTAATCATGCTGTTTTCGAAAATGTTCATCCCCACCGTTAAGGAAGACCCGAAGGAAGCCGAGGTGGCAAGCCATCGCCTCATGCTGCGGGCAGGTTTTGTCAGGCGTCTGGCGTCCGGTGTTTACACCTGGCTCCCGCTTGGCCTCAGGTCGCTCAGAAAGGTGGAGCAGATCATCCGCGAAGAGATGAACAAGAAGGGTGCTCAGGAGATCCTCATGCCCGCCGTCCAGCCGAAGGAGCTCTGGGTCGAGAGCACGCGGTGGGAGAAATACGGCAAGGAGCTCCTGCGCTTTGCGGACAGGAACAACCGCGAGCTCTGCCTCGGCCCCACCCATGAGGAGGTGGTCACCGACCTCGTGAGGAGAGAGGTGAAGTCCTACAAGGACCTCCCCGTCAACCTCTACCAGATCCAGAACAAGTTCCGTGACGAGATCCGGCCCCGCTTCGGGATCATGCGCTCCCGCGAATTCTCCATGAAGGACGCCTACAGCTTCGACGCCGACGAGCCCGGAGCGGAGAGAAGCTACAAGGATATGTACGAGGCATATGTCAGCATCTTTACACGGTGCGGGTTCAGGTTCCGCGTCGTCGAAGCCGATACCGGCCAGATAGGCGGGAGCTTTTCCCACGAGTTCATGGTGCTCGCCGACACGGGCGAGGACATCATCATATCCTGTGACGCCTGCGGCTACGCAGCCAACCTCGAGAGGGCCGAAGTGGGTTTTGCGGAAAAGGCCGCCTCCTCGAAAAAAGGTCTTCACAGGCGCGTTGAAACTCCGAACCAGCGGAAGATAGAGGAGGTTTCCTCCTTCCTCGGGATAACACCCGACAAGCTGCTGAAGACGATCATCTACAACACCGACAAAGGGACGATCGGCGTCCTCGTCCGGGGCGACAGGGAAATAAACGACACGAAGTTGAAGAACCTTCTCAAACTCGATGAACTGGAGCTTGCCGACGAGAGAACCATCGAGGAGGCAACGGGCGGCCCCTTGGGCTTCTCGGGCCCCATCGGGCTTTCCATACCCCTTTATGCAGACATGGACCTCAAGTTCATGGATGATTTCGTGATCGGCGGCAACGAACGCGACGTCCACGTGGTAGACGTCAACGTCGGCGATTTCACGGTCAAAGGCTTCTACGACATAAAAGTGGCCGTCGCCGGCGACAGGTGCCCCCGGTGCGACAGCGGGACACTTGTTACGACGCGGGGTATCGAGGTGGGGCACATCTTCAAGCTCGGTCTCAAGTACAGCAACGCAATGAACGCCACCTTCCTCGACAGCGAGGGCAAGGATCAGTTCATGGTCATGGGCTGCTACGGCATCGGTGTCGGCAGAACCGTGGCGGCCGCCATCGAACAGGGGAACGACGAGAACGGCATGATACTGCCCCTGCCGATAGCGCCCTTCGAGGTGGATGTGCTGCCCGTGAACACGACCCATGCCGAAAGCATGAAGGTCGCGCGGGAGATATACGAGGAGCTTCTGGCAAAGGGCGTTGACGTGGTCCTTGACGACCGCGACGAACGGCCCGGCGTCAAGTTCAAGGACTGCGATCTTATCGGGATACCCCTTCGAATCACGATAGGCGAACGGGGTCTCAAGGAAGGCATCGTAGAGATAAAACGACGGGACGGCAAGGAATTCGAAAAGGTGCCTGTAGCAGAGGCGGCCGGGAGGGTCACAGGTTATGTTGAAAACGCTAAACGTCGCTGATCTTACGCCGAAGGAAGAGATAGCGGCACGGATCGACAAGCTCCGCAAGGGGATGATTGATAAGGGCATCGAGCTCGCCATCATCCTGCAGAACGTGGACATCTTTTACTTTACGGGGACGCTCCAGCGCGGGGTCCTCGCGGTCTCGGCGGAGCACGGACCGGCATTTTTCGTCGAGAAAAGCATCTACCGCGCCGGGATGGAGACACCCCTCGACATCATCCCCATAAAACGGGATAAAGAGGTCAAGGACCTTCTCATTGAAAAGAATATGCTCCACGGAAGATGCGCCATGGAGCTCGACGTCGTGCCCGTCGCGATCTGTGAACGATGGAAATCGCTCCTCGGCAAGGACAGGATGGAAGACCTGTCCCCGATCATCAGGGACGTGAGGCTCATAAAGAGTGAATTCGAGGTCGCCCAGTTCAGGAAGTCGGGCGAGATCGTGGAGCACGTCTTTGAAAAGGCGAAGGACATCGTAAAGGCCGGGATGCGGGAGGTCGATATCGACGCCGAGCTTCTCGCCGAAGGCAGAAGGCGGGGCCACCAGGGATTCCTCAGGATGCGGGGTCTCAACCAGGAGATGATGAGCGTATATGTCACCCATGGATACTCCACGACGATCACTTCCGGCGCTGATGTACCCATATCCGGGCTGGGTGTGACCCACGCCATCGGCCAGGGAGCCTCCATCAACGTCGTGAAAAACGGGATCCCCGTTATAGTCGATTACGGCGGCGGTTACAACGGATACATCACCGACGAGACACGGGCATATGTGTCGGGACCGATGAAGGAACTCTTTCAAAAACCTTACGAGGTAGCGCGGGACATCATTCATGGGACGATGGATCTCGCCAGGGAAGGCACTGATGCCACGGAGGTCTTCACAAAGGCCATGGACCGCGTCAAGGCTGCGGGCCTGGAAGAAAATTTCATGGGCCACGGGGAAGGCCAGGTAAGTTTTATAGGCCACGGCCTCGGCCTCGAGATCAACGAACTGCCCGTCATCACGCCGCGGCACAATATGATCCTTAAAGAAGGCATGGTTTTCGCTTTCGAACCGAAATTCATCTTCCCCGGGGAAGGCGCCATCGGGATCGAGGTGGATTTCGTCGTCAGAAAGAACGGACTGGAGAGAATAACAAGTACGCCTCTTGATATAGTGTACGTTTAAGGCTTCTCGTCCCACGTTTCATGTTTCGTACTGAAGATCTTCCTGTCCTTCGGGCATGTGACGCATACGTCATGCCGGGCCTCGGCGGGGCCAAACGGATGGCTCGGCCGTTGAAGACAGGGATCTACATCCCCTGCTTCTCCCCCACGCCAGTGAGTTCCTTGAAACGCTGCAATGCGATCCGGCCCAGGTGGAAGGGCGTTTCGACGCCCTCTACATGGATCTCGCCGTTTCGGTTCTTCTTTTTGAGAAGTCGCACATGATGCCTGTTGATCATGAGCGAACGGTCCAGAGACATGAAGATGTCTGAGGGAAACCGTTCTTTCCACTCCTTAAGGGGCGAGCGCATCACAAAATATTCACCGTTGACGCTGAAGATGCGGATATAGTTCTTTTCCGACATGACGGCTGCAATATCCATGAGTTCGACGAAAAAAACCTTTTTTCCCGCATTCAGGCAAACACGGTCGCTGTGCGTAATGGGAGAGGACTGTGCCCGATCACGGGGGACGGACAGGAACCTCTTTAATGAAAGGTCCAGACGGTCAGGGTCGAGGGGCTTCAGGAGATAGTCGAGAGCGTTGTTCGTAAAGGCGTTGACAGCGAACTCGTCGTAGGCGGTAACGAATATCACGGACGGCCGCTCCTTCAACCTCTCAAGCAGGTCGAACCCCGAGCCTTCCGGCATCTGTACATCAAGGAAGACAAGGTCCGGCCTCGTCTTCACGATAACCTCATGCGCAGCCGCGGCGTTTGCCGCTTCCCCTATCACGTGGACATAGGGATGTACACTGAGAAGGTCCTTAAGGTTTTTTCGGGCCAGCCGTTCGTCGTCCACGATGACTGCCCGAATCTCCGGTTTAGGATTATTCGATATCATATTCCCCTTCCTTTGGCCAGTTTGTCGGATCGAACCGATTTGCCATGAAATGACTGAACACAGGACTATTAACTTATGTCATTGTAAACAGAGCAGGGGCTGTCGGGGAACAAGATTGGTACTAAAGTGTCCTCAGGGGTGCTTAAATGTACGAAAATCCCCCGTCATGCCACGGCATCCTTCGTTGCGCTGTTTTCGGACTCACGTGCCCAGGCCTTTATTTTCTTGCTCCATCGAGTGCGCCCGGATATAATTGACCATCATGCGTCTGGAGAAGTTCCTGAATGAGATCAAGGGGTTTCTCAAGGACAGCCAGATCGTCCTTGACCGGGAGAGGCTCTCCCATTTTTCCTATGATGCGACGGAACGGCAGTACATGCCGCAGGTCGCCCTCTTCCCGGAAAGCACCGAGGATGTCTCACGTCTTATGAAATGCGCCAGCCTCCACGGGGTACCCGTGACACCCCAGGGGGGGAGGACGGGTCTCTCCGGGGGTGCCTTGCCGGTCCGGGGCGGGGTCGCTCTCTCCTTTGCACGCTTGAACCGCATCCTCGAGATCGACGAGGCGAACATGTTCGCTGTTGTCCAGCCCGGCGTCATATCCAACGACCTGCAGATCGAGCTTAAAGGCCGGGGCCTCTTCTTCCCCCCCGACCCGTCGAGCACCGTTGACAGCACCCTGGGCGGCAACGTCGCGGAGAACGCCGGTTATACGAGGGCGGTAAAGTACGGCGTCACCAGGGACTACGTCAGGGGTCTCGAAGCTGTCCTGCCTTCCGGCGAGGTGATAACCCTCGGCGGAAAGACAGTGAAGAACGTTGCCGGGTACGACCTTATCTCGCTCCTCGTCGGATCCGAAGGGACGCTTGCAATCATAACAAAGATAACGCTGCGGCTCCTCATGAGGCCCCGGGTGCGCCGCACCGTCATGGCATACCTTAACGACCTGCCGGAGGCCGCCGACCTGATCGTCGCCATCTTCCGCTCCGGGATCGTTCCCTGCGCCATCGAACTCATGGACAGCATCGCCATCAACACCGTAGCCGACCATCTCGGCGCCGCGCTGTCAAGGGATGCCGCCGCGCTGGTACTTATTGAAACGGACGGTCATGGGGAAGAGGAGGTCGAGGCGGAGGCGATGGAGATGACCAACCTGTGCCGCCGGTCCCCGGGGGTGACGGAAGCACGCCTCGCCGCGGACGATACAGAGGCCGAGCGCTTCTGGACCTATCGCAGGGAAGTGTTGCCCTCGCTCAAGGCGCTTGGCAAAGACCATCTCGAGGCAGACGTTGTCGTCCCCCGGTACAACCTCCCCTTTCTCGTCAGGTTCACAGGAGGCCTCAAACGCAGCGACGCCATAAAGATAGCTACCTATGGCCATGCCGGGGACGGCAACCTCCACGTCACCATCCTCCATCGCCGCAGGAACTTTGCGGAACTGGAAGAGGCATACCGCCTCCTGGAACTGATATACAGGGAAACGATCGCCATGGGAGGATCCCTTACGGGTGAGCACGGTGTCGGCCTTACCGTTATGGATTATCTCCCCATGCAGATAGAAGGCGAGGCTTTGCCGCTCATGAGGCGCATCAAGGCCGCTTTTGATCCCATGGGTATCCTGAATCCCGGTAAGATATTCAAGGATTGAATAGTAATGGAAATGGCCTTTCGCCGATGATATAATGGGTAGCTTCAAAGACGGTATGGGGAAAAAGACAAGGGAAGACGGAAGCCTCTATCAGGTTCTTTTCGAATCGTCGGGAATCGCCACCGTTATTGCCGAGGGCGACGGAACGATCTCCCATGCAAATAATCGGTTCCTTGACCTTTCGGGCTATTCCCGGTCCGATGTGGAGGAAAAGAAGAAGTGGTCTGATTTTATCGTCAACGGCGACCTCGCGAAGACAAGACAGTACCGGGAATTCATTGATCACAAAGCCTGCACGCCGGCTCATACCCACGAGTTCAAACTGGCAGCCGGCAACGGTTCCATCAAGGATGTCCAGATATTCCGCGAACCCCTCGCCGGCACCACCCGCATGGCCATACACTTCGTTGACATCAGCGATCTGATGCGTGCTGGCAAGAAGGTCATAAGCAGCGAAGAGAAATACCGTTCCCTCATTGAGTCCACGGACGATTCCATCTACATGATAGACCGCGACGGCACATACCTGTTTGTCAACAAGCAGGTCCTTACGAGGCTCTGCGTGACGGAGACAAACATCATCGGGAAACGTTACAGCGAATTCCATGACGCCGAGGACACCATCGAGTTCGCGGGCTATGTCGAGAAGGTGTTCGAAACGGCATCATCTCACCGCTACGAACACAAGAGTGGTAAAGACGGGCAGCGCTATATGCTGCGCACGTTGAGCCCCATAGTCGATGGGCATACCGGGCAGGTCAGGTTCGTCGCCGTAGTATCGAAGGAGATAACGGATCTCAAGAAAACTGAAGAGAAGCTGAAATACTTGAGTCTCCACGATCCCCTGACGAACCTTTACAACCGGGCCTATTTCGAGGAGGAGATGCATCGCCTCGACAACAACCGGTTCGACCTTGTCGGGCTCATCATGTGTGACATCGACGGCCTTAAGCTCGTCAACGATACTCTGGGTCATGACAGGGGCGACGAGCTTCTCGCCATTGCCTCACAGGTCATCAGGCGCTCCTTCCGGGAAAGCGACGTTGTTGCTCGTGTCGGAGGAGACGAGTTCGCCATACTTCTGCCGAACAGCCCGAGACCGAAGGTCGAAGAGATCTGCGCCAGGATCAAGACCAGCGTTGTCGACTATAACAGGAAGAATCCCCGTCTGCCGCTCGGCATCTCCACGGGATTCTCCATACGTACCGGTCCCGGTCAGAGCATGGCGGAATTATACAGGGAAGCAGACAACGCCATGTACAAGGAAAAGCTCTTCGGCAGTCAGCATGCACGCAACGTCATAGTGAAGAATCTCCTGAACACCATCGAGACCAAGGGCATCACGACAAGACAGTCCATGAAACGCTTAAGGCAGTTCGTAACCGTCCTCGGAAGCGCCGTCGGTCTGCCAGAAAAGCGCCTGAAGGACCTTGGTCTCCTTGCGCAGTTCCACGACATCGGGAATATCAGCATCCATGACCACATACTTCTGAAATCGGGCAGCCTTACCCCGGACGAACTTCTGGAGATACGCAAACATTGCGATATCGGCCACCGCATCGCCCAGTCCGCCGCAAGCCTGACGCCCATAGCGGACTACATTCTGAAACATCATGAATGGTGGAACGGCACCGGTTATCCCCTGGGTCTCATGGGCGATGAGATACCCCTTGAAAGCAGGATCATGGCCATAGCGGACGCCTACGAATCAATGACCGGCGGACGGCCTCACCGGAAGGCGGTATCGAAGGAACAGGCCCTGAAGGAATTGCGCAGATGCGCCGGCAGTCAGTTCGATCCCGATCTTGTGGAACAGTTCGTCAGAATAGTAGCCTAGAAAAACGGTTCAAAAGCTCACCTGAACTTTTACCGGCCTCACAGGAAGAGTTCGGTGAGGGCGAATTTCTCTGAGTCGAAAAGTCCTCTGTCGCTCAGTTTCAGTTTCGGGATAACCACGAGGGCCATGAAAGACAGCGTCATAAAAGGCGCCTTCAGCGTTGTGCCCAGGTCCCGGGCAAGCAGACTGAGGCGGCTGTACCTCTCGGCAACACCGTAGCCGTCCTCGTTGGACATGAGCCCCGCCACGGGAAGGGGCAACACCATCTTCATGTCCTCCGAGACGAGCGAAATGCCGCCTTTCTTTTCAATGACAAGATTGATGGCCTCACAGAGCATCTTATCATTGACACCCACGGCCACGATGTTGTGGGAATCATGGGCGATGGACGAGGCCATCGCGCCCTTTTTCAGGTTAAATCCTCTCACGAAGGCAACGGCGGGGGGCTCGTCGGTATAACGGTTCACAACGGCTATCTTCAGGATGTCCCTGTCTATATCGCAGACTGCGGCGTCGCCTGCCACAGCAGGGGGCTCGATATGGGCATCGGTCACAACCTGATCTTCAATGACCCCGATGACGCGGACGGCTTCGGATGTCTTGAGGACATGGAAATCCTCCGGTTTCCTGGCGGTCGCACGAAACACATTGATCGGGACCGCGGTGCGGTGCGCAATGCAGCTTTCACCGTTTTCGGCAACAGTTTCGCCGCGCACAACGGTCTTGAGGACCCCAAGATCTTCGAGATTGTCAACCATGATCATGTCCGCAGGATCTGAAGGTCTGAGCAAGCCCACGTCGAGACCATAGTGAAGAACGGGATTGAGGCAGGCGCACCTCAAGACCTTCATGACATCCATCCCCTTCCTGATGGCTCTCATGGCAAGCACGTTGATGTGCCCCTTCACGAGGGAATCGGGGTGCTGGTCATCGGTACAGAACATGCAGCTATCGGAATATTCAGCGATGAGGGGGTATAGAGTATCCAAATTCTTTGCCGCTGAACCTTCACGGATCAGAATCTTCATGCCCAGGGAGATCTTTTCCCGCGCCTCTTCCAGTTCAAAGGACTCATGGTCCGTGGATATACCGGCCGCAATGTATCTTCGCAGCGCTTCGCCACGCAGGCCCGGCGCGTGCCCGTCTATCGGCTTTCCCCTTCGCTTTGCCGCATCGATCTTCGCCAGCACATCGGGATCGCCGTTTATGACTCCGGGAAAGTTCATCATCTCACTGAGATATCTGACGTCCTTTTCGGCAAGGAGAGTCTCCGTCTCGGCAAGGCCCATCATGGCGCCCGATGTTTCAAAGGGGCTTGCGGGCACGCAGGAGGGCGCGCCAAAGGCGAACGTAAAGGGTATGCCCGCGGAGTCCTCCATCATGTAGCGCACGCCCCGCACCCCCAGGACGTTGGCTATCTCATGGGGGTCCGACACGACGGCCACGGTACCGTGAACGACGGCAAGGCGGGCGAAACCGGCCGGGGTGAGCATGGAGCTCTCTATATGAACGTGGGAATCCACGAAACCGGGCAGTATATAGGTATCGTGCCAGTAACGCTCCCTCTCGACACCGGCTATAATGCCATTCTCGATGTGTATGGTTCCAGGAAAAATGGTCTCGTTATGAAGGTCAACGATGTTACCGGAGATGGTCATCATCTAAAGACCCCAAGTCCGGAATAACCAACCACCAAGTTCCAATAACCAAAGGGGATGCCTCTGCTAACCGGTATCTCTTGTTTGGTCATTGGTACTTGGTCATTGGTTATTGTCAGTTTCTATCACTCCGCCTCTATCACCGTCGCTTCGTTATACGCCCTGGTGTAGGCATTGATGTTCTTCTGGGCGTTGACGCCGAAGCGATTGCGAACCGGTTCTTCAAGAGCGCTGAGCTCGACGACGCGCGTTGCCCGTACGAGGGCACCGAGCATGGTCGTATTCGTTATGGGGACACCGAGCTCTTCCTTGGCGATCTTTGACGCATCGACGCTGATGATGTTCTGCCCGGGAAATGTTTTCTTCAGCTCCTCCGGGGACTTGTTGGAATTGATGACGATGTAGCCGCCTTGCTTAAGGCCTGCCGTGGGATTTGCGGAAGCAATGAGGGTGGGGTCAAGTATGAGAACGCTGTCTGGCTTGTAGACCTTTGACCTCAGCCTGATGGGCTTCTCGGATACGCGCAGGAAAGCCTGGACAGGAGCCCCGCGGCGCTCGGGCCCGAAGCTCGGGAATGCCTGCGCGCGCATGCCCTGTTTGATGGCAGCCTGTGCAATGATCTCCGCGGACGTAACCGCTCCCTGTCCGCCTCTTCCATGAAATCTGACCTCTAACATATCCTCTCTCCTTTTAAGAAACTGAAGTTTTTATCCGCCACTGCGTGCCTTTGGGTGTGTCAAGGAGTATGATCCCTTTGTGAACCAGCATATCCCTGATCTCATCGGCCTTCTGAAAGTTCTTGTTCTTTCTTGCCTCAACACGGTCGTTGATGGCGCCTTCGACAAATGAAACGTCAAGTCCCATACGGGCCAGATGCCGGACCTTCTCCCGGGATTCCAGGGATGCAAGGTCGTCACCGAGAAGCCCCAGAGTGCCGGCAAGCGACTCATAGACGGCTTCCGCGGAAGCGATGAGGGCCGCCGTGCTGTCATCCTTCGCGTCGACCATCCTGTTGATCTCTCTGGAAAGCTCGTATATATAAGAAAGGGCGAGGGCGGTGTTGAAATCGTCATCCATGGCCTCGGCGAACTTTTTGGCGATCTCATCGGCCTGCGGATAGGGCCGAGGTTCGATTGCCTTGCCCTTCTGCGCTTCGAGCGCCCGCTCCCGCGTATAGTAGAGCCTGTGAAGGGCCGTGTTGACGTCCTCGATGGATTGCCCGCTGTAGTCGACAGGGCTGCGGTAGTGGTTGGACAGGTAAAAAAGACGAAGGACCTCGGGATGGTACTCCTTGAGGAAGTCCCTGATGAGCAGCGTGTTGCCTATTGATTTTGACATCTTCTCGCGGTCGATATTGACGAATCCATTGTGGATCCAGTAATTGACGAACTTCTCTCCCGTGGCCGCCTCGGTCTGTGCCTTCTCGTTCTCATGATGGGGAAAGACAAGGTCCTTCCCGCCCCCATGGATATCAAAGGGATTCCCGAGATAAAGGGTGCTCATGACGGAGCACTCTATATGCCAGCCGGGTCTGCCCGCCCCGAAGGAGGCATCCCAGGAGGGTTCGCCCTCTTTGGAAGACTTCCAGAGCGCAAAATCGAGGGGGTTCTTTTTCTTCTCGTCCACCTCGACCCTGGCGCCGGCAACCATTTCTTCGAGAGGCCGCTTGGAAAGCTGGCCGTAATTGCGAAAGCTGTCCACGGAAAAGTAGACATCGCCCCCGATATTGTAGGCGTGACCTCTCTCGATGAGGGTTTCCACGAGGGCTATCATGTCGGTGATATGTTCCGTGGCGCGAGGCTCGTGATCCGGCCGGAGCACTCCCAGAGCATCCATGTCCTCATAAAAGGAGCGGATGTACGTCTCACCCACTTCCTGCCAGGGTATGTTCTCGGCATGGGACTTCCGGATTATCTTGTCATCGATATCGGTGAAGTTTCTCACATAGGTGGTGTCGAACCCTTTGGAGCGCAGATACCTGTATATGGTATCGAAAACGATGGCGCTCCTTGCATGGCCGATATGACAGTGATCGTACACGGTAACACCACAGACATAGAGCTTTACCTTTCCCTCGGTTACGGGGGTAAAGTCCTCTTTCTTGCCTGATATCGTATTGTAAACCTTCAGGGCCATAGTGTTGACCGTAATTTTTACCACAGCTGTCGCGGCCATGTCAAAGCAATTGAATCAACAAGCCCCCCGCGTGAGCGTCAGTCTGCGGGCACCGTCACGGAGGCTCTGTATGAGGTTAGCGATCTGACTGCGATAGTAGGGGACGGCCCCTTCCGCCGCGTCGGTTATCATTTCGTTCGCCTTCATTGCATTGGCATGGTCCCTCAAGGTCCTCGTATCGGGCATTTCGCCGGGGCGCAGTTCGCACTCCTTCATCCGCAGTGTACCGACCTGTCGGGGAAGTTTGCTTTCGTAGAGCATCTGGAAGGCATCGATCGCGGCCAGGTATTTTTCCAGGACATCAAGGGGAAGCTCCTCTATGATACCGTCCTTCCTGGCAACCTGGAGATAGTTGCAGGTCATATCGACAAATCCGGCAAGGCCGATCATAAAGAAGTCCAGCTTATCAAGGGTCGTCGCGGATCCATGGTTCTCGGCGACACCCATAACGACAGAGGCTATCTGTCTCACCTGCGGCATGAAGACCCACTCACGTGACGCGGTTTCGGCCTGCTCCAGAACATCCTGGAGAAAATGAAAGATCTCATCTTCCGAGAGGTCCCTGAGCCCTCTGTCTCGTGAACGGCTCTTCACCGCGCGATCGAGATCGCCGGGCTTCACGAGATGAAGGACGGCCCCGAAACGCCGTGCAAGATCCTCCTGACGGTCGACGGGGATGTACGCCATGGCATTGCACAAGAATTCAGGGATGGGGTTCTGCGTGTCCGAGAGCGTATGGGATAAAACCTGACAGAGCCCATGGCGGCCGTCTGCAGGGCGCGACCTCTCCCGGACGTATTTCTGAAAAATCGGGTCGACCTTTCCGGTAAGGTCCATCTCTCTGACAAGATGACCATACCGCCGGGGTTCTTTCTTTGCAGCGGCCACGATCTCGGTA
>Ga0351931_1015_pt1 | contig 47197 bp, 49 predicted proteins | sample BONcelT113001E11_FD_205818 | JGI IMG/M metagenome (GOLD analysis project Ga0351931, IMG submission 205818) | Enriched cells from coal bed in the Powder River Basin, Montana, United States - BONCAT cells T11 rep2 HSBNCT.T11.300.1.E11 ... | reverse complement strand
TCGTCCCATGATCTTTTCGCTCCTCACGCTGTTTCCGGGCATCTTTTCGTCGCCTCTCAAGGAGAGTATACTGGGAAAGGCGATTGATAAGGGGTTGGTCAGCTTCAATATCATCAACATACGGGATTTTGCCGACGACCCTCACCGCGCATGCGATGACACGCCATACGGAGGCGGGCCGGGAATGGTCATGAAGGTGGAGCCCATCTACAAGGCCATAGAGCACGTGAAGGAGGTGCACGGAAGGGCAAAGTTTGTCCTCCTGACGCCACAGGGACAAAGGTTCGACCAGTTTACCGCCGAGCGTTTCGCCCGTTCGCCTCATGTCTGCCTCGTCTGCGGCCGCTACGAGGGCGTCGACGAGCGTGTCCTCGACCATATCGATGAAGAGATATCCGTGGGGGACTATGTTACATCGGGCGGGGAATTCCCGGCGCTTGTCCTCATCGATGCCGTCTGCCGCTTCATCCCCGGGGTTCTTGGGAACGATGAATCGGTGTCAGCGGAGAGTTTCAGAGAACCTCTCTTGGAATATCCCCAGTACACGAGACCGGAGACGTTCATGGGCTCATCGGTACCGTCCGTTCTCCTGTCGGGGAACCACGAGGAGATACGGAAGTGGAGGCGCAAAGAGGCGATAAAGAAAACGATCCTCAAACGTTCCGACCTTCTCCAGGGATTTCAGGCCGGCGAGGAGGACCGCAGGTTCTTAAGAGAGATCATGGAGGACTTCCCTGAATAACGTAAGCATCGGGGTCATTCATTATCCCGTCTATGATAAACGCGGGGACGTCGTGGCAACGAGCCTCACGAACCTCGAAATACATGATATGGCAAGAACCTGCATGACTTTTGGTGTGGACCTGTGCTATATTGTGTCACCTCTCGCCCGACAGCGGGAGATAGCGGAAAAGCTGATTCATCACTGGATACATGGATACGGGGCGACATACAACCCCGCACGGGGAGAAGCCCTGAGAAAGGTGAGGATCAGGCCTGACATCGATGCGGTGCTCAAGGATTTCGGCAGCGGCCGGAAGCCCGTGATCATCGGCACGTCTTCCCGCAAGAGGGAAGGGAAGACGATGTCCTCCGATGATTTCCGCGACCTCGTCACGAGCGGGCAGCAGTCGGCGCTTGTGCTCTTCGGCACGGGCTGGGGTCTGACGGAGGAGGTTGTGGATCTTTGCGACAGAATGCTTGAACCCATCAGCGGCGCGGGAGATTACAATCATCTTTCCCTTCGCGTCGCGCTGGGTATTATACTGGATAGAATCTTTAGTGAAAGAGGAGGACACCATGAATGAGATGGTCGATCTGCTTGAAAAAGAGCATATGAGACTCGACCTCCCGGAGGTCGGGATAGGGGATAACGTAAAGGTTTATACAAGGATCTTTGAAGGAGAGAAGGAAAGGATCCAGGTATTTGAAGGCGTCGTCATCCGCAGGAGAGGCGGAAACACTCGGGCCTCCTTCACGGTCCGGAAAGTCTCCTATGGTGTCGGCGTCGAGAAGACATTCCCCATGCATTCGCCCCTTATCGACAGGATCGAAAGGACGAGCAAGAGCAAGATCAGGAGATCAAAGCTGTACTTCCTGCGCAATCTCAGAGGAAAAGCGGCAAAGCTTAAAGAAAAAAGGGATTAGCAGAAGGACGATGATCTGCCGGCTGACAGGTCTCGTGGGCGGAATAGATGAGGCCGGACGGGGTCCCCTGGCCGGCCCGGTTGTCTCATCCTGCGTGATCTGGGAAAAGGTTCCGGAAAGCAAGAACGGTGTGACCGACTCGAAGCTCTTGAAAGAAAAAGAGCGGGTCGGTCTTTTTTCGTGGATAATGGACAATGCATTGAGCGTCGGAATAGGCATGGCGAGCCGTGAAGAGATCGACGCCATGAACATCCTCAACGCCAGCCTCCTTTCCATGGAGCGCGCCTTGCTGGCAACGGGGATGGACCCCGACATCCTGCTTGTGGACGGCAACCGGGGGCTCAAAGCTTACCCGAAAGCCCGTCCTGTTGTACGCGGAGACCGCAAGTGCTTCTTCATGGCGAGCGCCTCCATTGTGGCCAAGGTCGTCCGCGACAGGGCCATGGATGCATACCATCGTATTTATCCGAACTATAATTTCAAGCGCAACAAGGGCTACCCGACAGGGGAGCACAAGGCCGCGATCAGGGAATTCGGGATAACTCCGATCCATCGCGTTACCTTCAAGGGAGTAAGGGAATACTGTGTCCGATAAACGGGTGACAGGGCAGGAAGGTGAGAGCCAGGCCGCAGCTGTCCTGAAGAAAGAAGGCTACCGGATCCTCGCCACGAACTTCAGGAGCCCCTTTGGAGAGATCGATATCATTGCCGAGGAAAGGGACTGCCTTGTTTTTATCGAAGTAAAAAGGCGAAAGGGACGCAGTTTCGGCGCGTCTCTGGAGGCCATAGACGCCCGCAAGAAACTGCACATTATACGTTCCGCCCAGGTCTATCTCAAGAAGAACCGATGCATCGACCGGCGCATCCGCTTCGACGTCGTCGGCATCGACGGCGACACGGTCCGTGTGATACGTCACGCTTTTGGAGAAGAAAGATGAGTAAAGAAGGGCAGGAGGCCGACTATGATCGATGAGAAGGTCATGGAGCTTCTCTCGGCGGTGAAGGATGGACGTGTTTCTGTGGAGGACGCTTACGAGCACTTCAGGGACATGCCATTTGAGGACCTGGAACACACCAGAGTGGACCATCACCGTCTTCTTCGCAAGGGCCTTCCGGAGGTTGTTTTCGGCGAGGGAAAGACGCTTTCCCAGCTTTATGACATCGTCGGCTCCTTCAGGCAGAAGGATCTCGATGTGCTTGTGACCCGCATTGACGCAGCAACGGGCGAGGCCCTCGCGGGGAGGTTTCCCGAGGGGACGTACAGCACTGAAGCCCGATGTTTTTTCGTTCGCAGGGAGCGTCCGGCCGAAGGCAAGGGAATGGTCCTCGTTGTATCTGCCGGAACAAGTGATTCGAAAGTGGCCGAGGAGGCCTACGTGACCTCGGTCTTCCTGGGCAATGAGACGGAGAAGCTCTACGATGTCGGCGTGGCGGGCATCCACCGACTCTTTCAGAACCTTCCGACCCTTAAAAGGGCCAGGATTATCATCGTGGCGGCCGGCATGGAGGGGGCTCTCCCATCCATTGTTGCCGGTATCGTGGGTGTGCCCGTCATCGCCGTGCCGACGAGCGTGGGATACGGGGCGAGTTTTTCGGGTCTGACGGCGCTTCTGGCGATGCTCAATTCCTGCTCGACCGTGGCTGTTTTTAACATAGACAACGGTTTCGGCGCGGCATATTTTGCGACACTCATAAACAGCCTATGAAAATACTTTACATAGACCCCGTGTTCGGGATGAGCGGCGACATGATGATCGGCGCCCTCATCGATGCCGGAGTTCCTTTTGAGGCCCTCAGGGAACTTGTCGGAAAAATATCGCCCGATGTGCCTTCGATGAAACCCGTGCGCCTCACGCAGGGCGTCATAAGCGGTATTCACCTCGAGATGGGCGAGTCAGACAGGTATTTCAGCATATCCGGGATGGAAGAGATCATAAGCGGAATCGATGTCGACGGGAGGGTGAGGGATGACGCTCTGGGTATGCTTTCCCTCATCGTGGCGGCGGAGTCGAAGATACATGGTGTATCCCGCGATAAGATTCATCTTCACGAGCTTTCCCATATCGACACGATTATAGACCTTCTGTGCGTCGCATACGGTGTCAGATTTCTCGCTCCGGACAGGGTCTTCTGCGGGCCCGTGCCCTGCGGCAGCGGCACCATCACGACCTCTCACGGTTCGATTCCCAACCCGCCGCCGGTGACACTGGAGATCCTTCGCGGCCACACCCTGGTTTTTTACGGCGAGACCCTCGAGTTGACGACACCGACAGGAGCCGCGATCGTCGCCTGGTACATGAAACAGGGGGGCGTGGTTCCTGCATTCAGGACCATCCGTGAGGGGTATGGTGTGGGGACCTATAAGTGTTCGCGGCCCGATGTTCTCAGAATTTTCACCGGCGAGACGGACGAGCCCGCCTATGATCAGGAGGTCGTGGTCATCGAGGCAGACCTCGACGATATGGAAATGGAATACATGGGCGCCGTGGCAGACAGGCTCCGCGCCGCCGGTGCACTTGACGTACTCTTTTTCCCCGTTTCGATGAAGAAGGGCAGGATGGGCATCCGGCTCAGCGTGACCTCCGGCGAGAGCACATTCGAGAAGGTCGTCGACATGATATTCGCAGAGACGACAACATTCGGCATGCGTTTCCACACCCACATGAGGCGCGTACTGAGGCGGGAAGAGACTACGGTGGCCACATCCTTTGGCCCCGTCCGCCTGAAAAAAGGCTTCAGCCCCTCCGGCAGACTCACCAAAACCCACATAGAGTTCGAAGACATCAGATCGATAGCAGACGCCAAAGGCATCCCCTACCGCGAAGCCCTGGAGCTCGTTCGAAAAGAGATAGAGAAGGGATAGTCAAGGATAGGTCCTATGGGTCCTATCCTTTTCGTACCCCTGGAACTCTGGGCTTAATATCAAAAAGACGGGGTTTCATATCCATAGTATTTTTTGCGTCTTCCCTACTGCGATGCCATTTGAGTGATGGTCTGCCGCTGGTATACGGACTCTTTCCAGATAATGTGCTTTAACCGTTCTTGGTCGGGAGGATCTTGAAACTGCCTGCCGCAGGATCTGCACGGGTACCGTTGGCGTTTCGTGCCGCAAAGCCTTTCTTGATTGTGTCCTTTGAGCCGCAACAGGAGCAGTTGTTTTACCCGTTTCCCAGCTTCTTGAGTTCTTAAGTAAAGCGTTGACAGTATAGCATTGAGAGACTATTTCCGGCCCTTAAGAATCGTATTAAGCCGGTTGGAAGGAACGCCCCTCACGATCAAACGATGTATAATCTATATTATGATCAAACTCATGGAAGAGTAATGTCTAAAACAGCCTTTCTGGAGATACTGTCCAATCTTTCACGGCGTTTCATAAATATGTCGCCCGGAGATGTTGATTCGGAGATCGACGATGCCATCTCTGCGGTCTGCAGACGTTTCGGCCTTGATCTGGGAGTAGTCTGGCAATGGTCGAGAGAAGCGCCTCGGTACGTGACAATAACCCACCTCTACCGGCCCCTGGGAGGCCCGCCGGTACCAGAGAAGATCGATGCAGAGGAGATGTTTCCTTGGTGTATGAAAGAACTGAAAGCCGGCAGAGCTATCGCCATTTCCGTTGACGAGGCTCCGGCAGAGGCAGACCGCGATAGAGAGACCTGGACTTACTACGGCATCAGGTCCACCGCGGCATTTCCCTTGTCTCCGGGGGGAGGACCGTTGATCGGCGTGTTGAGTTTTGCCGCAACGAAGACGGTGTTCTGGTCGAAAGATATCGTAAAAGGGCTGCAGATTGTTGCCGAGATATTTGCAAATGCCCTGGCGAGGAAATTGTCCGATCAGGCGCTGCGCGAGAGCGAAGAACGGCTGAGCCTTGCATCAACCGCCGCAGGTGCGGGATTGTGGATACTCGACCTTAAGACAAACCAGTACTGGGCAACGGCCCAGGCCCTTCAATTATTCGAATTGCCCCCGGACTATGAACTCGACCTCAATACGTTTATCAATCTGGTCCATCCTGAAGACCGGGAAAAGGTAAAGCAGGCAATCCGTACAGCCTCTCAATCGAATGATGATGCCCGGGTCACATACCGCGTCGTTCTGGCGGATGGGACCATCCGGTGGCTCGTGTCAAGGGGCCGCCGGCAACCGGGCCCTCCCGGCTATGCAGACCGGCTTATGGGCGTATCCCTGGACGTGACCGAACGGATGGAGGCGGAAGCTGCTGCAGAAAGAACAAGGACGATGGCTACCTCCATTCTGGAAAGCACGCAGGACTTGATATGGACCGTTGACCCGGAACGTTTCGGCCTCGTCACCTTTAATACGGCCCTCGCGGAATATTTCAGGCAGGGCACCGGGCTGGTTATTACGGAAGGCATGAGCCCTCATGATATGATAGGAGGCCCCTTCACAACTGCAACCGCCGAAAAATGGGACCGGTTATACGAGCGTGTCCTTCGGCATGGGCCTTACACCGAAGAGTATGTGGTCAGTACGGGAACAAGGGTCCTTCTTCTTTCGCTCAATCTCCTGAAGAGAAACGGCGAGGTTTTCGGTATATCTGTATTCGGCAAGGATATTACCGCGCACAAAGGGATGGAAAAAAAGATCGGGGCCGCAGCACGGGAATGGCAGACCACATTTGATTCCATTCCCGACGTGGTCATGATCCTTGACGGTGAACGTCGCGTCATACAGGCGAACATGGCAGCAAGGAACTTCCTCAATGTTCCGTTCGAAGATATTCTGGGCAGGCATTGCTATACATTGATGCACGGTGAAGATCATCCCCCAGCTGATTGTCCTTTGGCACGGATACAAGAGGTTAAAAACCGTGAGGAAAGAGATATATACGACAGCCAAACCGAAAAATGGCTCCACGTTTCGGTTGATCCCATTTTCGATGAAAAGGGAGAGACCGTGCGGATCGTTTACACCGTCAAGGATATCACCGCGAGCAAAAGAGCTGAGAGGGACGCCTTTAGGGCCCGCAGAGAACTGATGAGAATGGAACGTTTATTGAGGATGGGGGAGTTGACGGCATCCCTCGCCCATGAATTGAACCAGCCGCTCACATCGATCCTGAGCAATGCCCGCGCCGCACTGCGGTTCATTGATTCCGGTGACCTCGACATGGATGAGCTCAAAGACATTCTGAATGACATTGCAGACGATGACAAAAGAGCGGGCAACATCATCCGGAGTTTGAGGGCCATAGTAAAACCGGAGGATAGCGAAAAGGTTGCGGTATCACTCGGCGATGTCCTGCAGGATGTCATTTCCCTGTTTCACAGCGAAGCTATCATTCGTAATATCGAGGTGGAAACTTTTTTTGCTGAGCCATTGCCGCGAGTCAAGATTGACGTGGTCCAGATACAGCAGGTACTTACCAATCTTATGATGAATGCCGCGGAATCCATGCTGGATGAAACAGGCGGAAAGATGACCATAAGGGTGCAGGTTATCGATGGCAATAAGGTCCGTGTGGCCGTCAGTGATTGCGGTCCCGGCCTTGCGGCTAAGGACCTGGACAAGATATTCGAGCCCTTCTTCACGACAAAAAGCTCCGGTTTGGGGATGGGGCTGTCACTCAGCCGCTCCATTATCGAGGCCCACGCCGGACATATGGGGGTTGAGAACAACCCGGATAGAGGGGCAACCTTCTCGTTCGAGCTGCCAGTGGAGGGACGGTATGATGGCCGAAGATGAGTTTGTCGTATTTGTCATAGACGACGACGCTTCGGTCTGCAAAAGCCTCATGAGGCTTTTGCGTTCGTTCGGGTACGAGACAAGGGTTTTTTCCTCGGCGGAACATTTCCTGGAACAGGAACCTTTTCAGGGAACAGGATGTATTATCCTTGACATCCGGATGCCTGGGATCGGGGGGATGGCGCTGCAAGATGAGCTCTGCAAAACGCAGGGCGGCCTGCCTATCATCTTCATTAGCGGACATGGCGATATCCCGATGAGTGTACAGGCAATGAAGAAAGGCGCTGTGGACTTCCTTCCCAAACCCTTTGAAGACAGGCAACTCCTCGATGCCATTATCAATGCTTTAGATAAAAGCAGGCAGGCAGAGATGATCCGAAATGAGTTGAATAGCGTGCGGATGCGTCTTGACCGATTGACGCCCAGGGAGCGTGAAGTCCTTCCCTTTATCATCGCGGGACTCCTTAACAAACAGATAGCCTTTAAACTGAATATAACTGAAAAGACCGTCAAGGTCCATCGGGCACATATCATGGAGAAGCTTGGCGTTAATTCCGTAGCCGAGTTGGTCCGTCTGGCGGAAAAGGCTAATATCGAACCATCTGTCCAAAGACCCTGAAATCTCCTGCCTGACGTCCTATTGCCGCATCTGCAGCCCTGGGTCGCCCGACCTATGACATGGGCATCAACCGCGGTGTTGGACTAAAGTCCAATAGAAATATCTTCCGGCAATCCTATATAGTTTATTAAAGAAGGGACTGTGACCATTCCTTGGCGACATAAGGGATACCCTCTGGAAGAGATTGGCGCAGCGGAAGAAAAGCACGCGAAATGAATAATAAGGTCAGTTATCAACAGGGTAAGCCACAGTTTGCGGCTCTGATGGCGGTAGCCTGTCACGATAGATCCATTTCGGAAAAATAAAGCAGATGATGTCAGTGAGTACAGGAGGAAAGCGATGAAAAATAAGAGTGTAACTGCCGGCATTGGTATGACGCTGACAGCGCTTTGCGCGACAGCAATTGGCGCTCAGACGATGCCCGATCGCACGAACCTGCCGGTCCCCGAGCCAAAATACCCGCGCAGCCAGATTCTTGATGTCCGAAATGCCGGGACGCCGCCGCCACAGTTTGAGGTGAAAGCGCCGGCAGGGGCTCCGAACGTACTTATCGTTCTCATCGACGACATGGGTTTCAGCCAGCCAGGCGCCTTTGGCGGTCCCATAAACATGCGGACTGCCGAGCGTCTTGCAGCCAACGGACTCAAGTACAACCATTTTCATACAACGGCCCTGAGTTCGCCGACACGGTCAGCTCTCCTTACGGGCAGGAATCACCATACCAACAACACGGGTTCGATCATGGAGACCGCAACGGCATTTCCAGGAAACACGGGAAAGCGTCCTGACAGTGTGGCCCCGCTGGCCATGATACTGCGATACAACGGTTATACAACCGCCCACTTCGGCAAGAACCACGAGACGGCTGCCTGGGAAACAAGTCCTTCGGGGCCGACAGACCGCTGGCCTACCCGGTCAGGATTCGACAAGTTTTATGGATTTATGGGCGGTGAAACGAACCAGTGGGCTCCGGCGATCTACGACGGTATGACCAGGGTCGAGGCGCCAAAAGACCCGAATTACCACTTCATGACGGACATGACGAACCAGGCGATCAGGTGGATGCAATCGGTGAAGTCCCTGACGCCTGACAAGCCCTTCTTCATATACTTTGCGCCGGGGGCGACCCATGCGCCGCATCACGTGCCGAAGGAATGGATTGCCAGGTACAAGGGCAAGTTCGACCAGGGCTGGGACAGACTGCGGGAAGAGACCCTTGCCCGGCAGATCAAGCTCGGTGTGGTACCGGCAGGCACAAGACTGGCGCCGAAACCGCCGGCGATCAAGGACTGGGACAAACTGACCGCAAAGGAGAAAAAGCTCTTCTCCCGCCAGATGGAGGTCTATGCAGGATTCGGCGAGTACACGGACACCGAGATCGGACGTCTCGTTGACGCCATTAAGGACATGGGACAGCTTGATAATACCCTTGTTTTTTACATCCTCGGCGACAACGGCGCGAGCGCCGAAGGCGGGATGAGCGGTATGTTTAACGAGATGACATACTTCAACTTCGTGGTGGAAAAAGTCGAGGACATTTTGAAACATTATGACAAGCTCGGCGGCCCGAGCACATACAATCATTATTCTGCAGGCTGGGCCGTTGCCGGGGATGTCCCCTTTACCTGGACCAAACAGATCGCATCAAACTACGGCGGTACGCGAAATGGAATGGTCGTTCACTGGCCGAAGGGGATCACGGGCAAGGGTGAGGTCCGTTCCCAGTGGCACCACGTGATAGATATAGCCCCCACGATCCTAGAGGCTGCAGGACTGCCTGAACCGAAGACGGTGAACGGTGTTGCCCAGACCCCTATCGAAGGGGTGAGCATGCTCTATACCTTTAATGACGCAAAGGCAAAGGACCGTCGCCTGACCCAGTATTTCGAGATCTTCGGCAACCGTGCGATTTACCACGACGGATGGTTCGCCGGGACCGTGCACAAGGCGCCCTGGGAACCAGAGCCGCGGGCTACCCTGGAAAATGATACATGGGAACTTTATAACACAAGGATTGATTTCAGCCTCGTCGACGACCTGGCGAAGAAGAATCCGGAGAAGCTCAAGGAGATGCAGGAAATCTTTATCAAGGAAGCGATCAGGTACCCGGTGCTTCCCATCGATGACCGCGGTATCGAGCGTCTCAACCCGGCCCTGGTCGGACGGCCCGACCTGATGGCGGGACGGACAACGCTCACCGTCTTTGAGGGCATGACAGGAATGTCTGAAAATGTGTTCATCAACATAAAGAACCGCTCCCATTCAATAACAGCAGAGGTGATCATTCCCAAAGGCGGAGCAAAGGGTGTAATACTCGCCCAGGCGGGGCGTTTCGGTGGATGGAGTCTTTACCTGAAGGATGGAAAACCGGCCTATACCTATAATTTTCTGGGGTTGAAGAGCACCACCATCGCTGCCAAACAAGCCATCGGCACCGGCAAGGCGACGGTGCGGTACGAATTCACCTATGACGGCGGCGGTCTCGGCAAGGGCGGCGTGGGAACGATCCTTGTCAACGGCAGGAAGGTTGCAGAGGGACGCATTGAACAGACACAGCCTCTCATATTTTCCGGTGACGAAGGCGCCGATGTCGGTGAGGATGGAGAAACCCCCGTTGTTGAAAACTATGGAATTCAGGCACCATATAAATTTACCGGCAAGATCAACAAGGTCACGATAGACCTGAAGGAAATGGAAAAAGCACAGAAGGCACAGGAAGACAAATTACGCGCGGCAGGAGCGCGGAGGAAGGCACTGTCTGATTAGACGATCCGGATAAAGTACCCCGGCAAAATATAGTTAAGGGCTGGTAACTTAAGTCACGGAGTTCTTGACACTAATTATTATTTTACTCAAATACACTGAGCAATATCTGTAGGAGGCGCGATGAAAATGCAGCAAGTCAGTAATAACTGTTTGGCGGTCATGTGTGAAAAGAACCGCGTGTGTGACGCAAACTCCGGCCTCATTAATCTCGGTGGGGGGGTTGTGATCGACACACAGTCGGACCTGGCCCATGCGCGGCAAATGATCGAGATGTTCAGCACGGTGTGAACCGCTATGCCGAAACGCGTCATCATTACGCACGAGGACGGGGACCATGTCTGGGGCAATCAACTCTTCGATGGTGCGGAGATCATCGCCCACCGGTCGGTGCCCGATGAGGCCGGTAACCCATACAATCTCAAGGTGACAGTGTTGGTGAATGGACAGGTCAGGTATCAGGGATCAACATCGGAGATAAGCCATAAGGCCGAAGACGTTTTCGCCTGGCTTCAGTTTATCGCTCCCCTGAAACCGGGCTCGGTAATGGGTTTCGGGACCATCCCCGACTGTACCGGTTGCGACCACGATGATTTTGTCGATCCGGGCGCCGAGATCCAGGTCGCTTTCGAGCGGCTTGGGACAATCCGGTGCCGTTTCGACGAGCCGTCGGGCAAGCTGCTGCCGAGCCGTTGGCCGGTCCGAGAGCCATTGAAGAAGTATCACGGGTAGGTCACAACCATCCTCGATCGTAATTGAAAGGAACTCGCGAAATGAAAAACGGATGGACACTTAAAGCGATCTTTTTGACTGTAATTGTTGTCAGCCTTGTCGTGCCCTGTTTGGCACAGTCGCCCGGGATGAGGATGACAACAACTTTACCGCCGGGCATCGCCGTTCCGGACAGAGTGGAAACCCGCCTCGGGACGTTGAATTTCTTCGACGGTTTTCCCGACAAGGCAACGGTTGATAAATTATACGACAATCTCGATTTCCAGCGTGCGGTGCAGGCCTACCTGCTGGCAATACCTGCTGTCAGCCAGGCCGCGAACCGTAACGAGATCCTCAAACTGGGACCGGCGAACACGACGGTGCCGATCTTCGAGAACAGGATGGATTCAAAGTCGACCTTCCTGACCCCGAACACCCAGACCCCCTATAGCTGGATGTGGCTCGACCTGCGCGGAGGTCCGCTGGTACTTGAAGCCCCGCCGAAGGTGTTGGGCGCCTTCAATGACATGTGGTACCGATGGGTGGTAGATATCGGGTTCACCGGGCCTGACAAGGGTGCGGGCGGTAAGTTCCTGATCCTGCCCCCAGGTTACAAGGGTGAGGTCCCTCCTGGTTATTTCGTTGTGAGGTCACCCACATACAGCCTTTGGGCCGTCTGGCGCAGTTTCGTCGTAAACGGGGATCCGAAGCCTGGTGTTGATCTTGTAAAGAATCATACCCGGGTCTATCGCCTGTCCGAAGTCTCGAATCCACCGTCCATGAAATTCGTGAACGTATCCGGCAAGGCATTCTCTACCGTTGCGCCTGGAGATTATGCCTTTTGGGAGCTTCTCAACCAGGTCGTTCAGGAGGAGCCGAGTGAATCACTCGACCCCATCCGGCTCGGTTTTTTTGCATCCATAGGCATAGAGAAAGGCAAGCCGTTCGACCCCGATGCCCGCATGAAGAAGGTCCTCGCCGAGGCCGCCTCGGTAGGCGATGCAACAGCCCGAGCTATCGCTTTTAGAACGCGGCAGAAGGAAGCATTCTACTATCCGGGGAGTTCCTGGCAATTGCCGTTCATCGGGGGTTACAAGTTTCAGACCCAGCCGGGCGTCCTTAACATGGATGCATACATCTACTATTACTTCATGGCGACCGGCGTGACCCCGGCCATGGAGGAAAAGATGGTGGGCCAGGGCTCTCAGTATGCGTGGACAGCCAAAGATGCAAACGGCGCTCCTCTTAACGGCAGCAAAACATACAAACTGCATCTGCCCCCCAATATACCCGTCAAGAACTTCTGGTCAGTGATCATATACGATGACCAGGCACGTTCAATGGTCCAGACAGATCAGCAGTTCCCGAGCGTGGGCAGCCAGGACAAGGACCTTGTCGTAAATAAGGACGGGTCAGTGGACATCTACTTTGCACCGAAGAAACCTGCAGGAAAGGTCAACTGGATCCAGACCGTTCCCGGCAAGGGTTGGAACACTATTCTGCGCCTTTACAGTCCTCTTGAACCGTGGTTCAACAAGACCTGGCGTCCAGGCGAGATCGAAGAAATGAAATGATCTCCCTTCCTCTCGAATCAAAACGAACGAAAGGAGGAAAACGGAACCGGCCATGACAAAACGCAAAGAACTTCTCTAGATATTCCTTGGGGTTACAGGTTCTCTTTTTGCCGGTTGCGCCTCGATCGGAACGGATCCAGTGGTCCGTGACCAATCTGCCCGTGGCGCTGCCATCGAAGTACCCGAAGAACACGTAATAGACAAACGTGTTACTCCCACCTTTCGGCCGAAGGCCCTTGACGCCAGACCCGTCGCGCCCCTTGTACAGGTTCATTGCTCTTTGCGAAGACCTGATGACGCGTTCACTGCCGTTCCTTTCCGCAATCACTGGTTCTGGATTGACGGCAAGGATGTCTCGTCCAAGAATATATTCTCCTTTCTCATGTTCATCTTCACGCTCACCGAAACGGGAAGCAAGGAAGGGGTTCCTATCGTGACGATTCCCGTAGGGTAAAGGATGAAGAACTCAATGGAAAGCGGTCAAATAAAGGGAAACAAGTCTAAAGAAAGACCTGCGGCGGGCATCCATGTCGTGGCAAAACCGATAGGGCCTGTGTGCAATCTGAATTGTGAATACTGTTTTTATCTTGAAAAACAGGCCCTCTTTGAAAGCGGGGAACAATACCGCATGACCGATGATGTGCTTCGCGCCTTTGTTGGCGGTTACATCTCATCCCAGCCGACGCCGCTCGTCGGATTTGTATGGCAGGGAGGGGAACCCACCCTGCTGGGAATAGACTTTTTCAGACGGGTCATCGAATACCAGAAGCCTTTCATCGGAACAAGAACCATTACCAATTCACTCCAGACAAATGGGACGCTGCTTACCTCGGAGTGGTGCGCATTCCTGAAAACACACAATTTTATGGTCGGGATAAGTATTGACGGCCCAAGAGAAATCCACGACAAGTATCGCCGTGACCGTAAAGGTAATGGCACTTTCGACGCCGCCGTGAGGGGCCTCAAATTGTTGCAGAAACACGGGGTTGAGTACAACGTTCTTGCCTGTGTGGCACGGGAGACCGCGCATAAACCCCTCGATATTTATCGCTTCTTTAAAAACCAGGGGATAGAATTCATTCAATTTTCCCCGGTCGTCGAGCGCTCAGCCAACGCGTTAAGCGCACCGCAGAACCTTAGTCTTGCAGGGCCCGCAGACTTGAAAAGCGCGGAAGAGCACGTTCACGTCACCCCATGGTCAGTCTCGCCCGAGGAATACGGCGATTTTCTCATTGCGATCTACGAAGAATGGGTACGTAATGACGTGGGACGGGTCTTCGTGATGAACTTTGAATGGGCACTCAATGCCTGGATCGGCAATCCCTCCCCCGTTTGTGTCCATGCAGATCAGTGCGGGCGCTCAGTTGTTATAGAGCATAACGGCGATATCTACGCGTGTGATCACTGCGTTTATCCCCAGCACAGGCTGGGGAATATCAAGACTGAAAGACTGCCGGATATGGTCAAGAGGTCACTCGAGTCCGGGTTCGGCGTTGCCAAAGAAACGGCCCTGCCGAGGTGGTGCAGGGAATGTGATGTGCTGGTTGCCTGCCGGGGAGGATGCCCCAAACATCGTTTTGACATTTCTTGCTATGATGAGCCGGGGCTACACTATCTGTGCGCAGGTTACAGGAAATTCTATCTTCATATTCGGAAATACTGTCACGCCATGAGCCAATTGCTTGAAAACGGCCTGCCGGCGTCCCTTGTTATGGATGCCGTGAAGGGGCCTCTGGTGATAAAGAAGAAGCGGGCAGCGGGAAGCGGGGACGGTGAATGAGCTCTCTCATGTTCTTTATAGTCATTACCGGGTCTATGCCGCGGTCGATAGACCTTATTTACGGACCCGGACCACCAGATGATTGCAGGTATAGCTGTCGTGCAATGAGTAACTCAAAACTGGAGGGTATACAGCAATGAAAATAAACGCAGGAAAAAAGGTTGGCGGACGAAGTCAGGCGGCGCTCACGTGCGTTCTCGTTGTTGGTGCGGCAATCCTCATGTCATGGCCCTATGCTGCTCAGGGGGGCGACGCAAAGTCCATACTCAAGGCCATGTCGGACTACATCAACAGCCAGAAGACCGTCGAGATCACATTCGACAGCGATATCGAGGTGATCACGCCGCAACTGGAAAAACTTCAATTCACAAATTCCGGCGACATCCTCATGAGCCGCCCGAACAAGCTGCGAGCACATCGTGCTGGAGGATATGCGGATGTTGCGCTCTTTTTTGACGGCAAGACTGTATCCGTGTACGGGAAACATATCAACCGCTACGCCCAGTTCGATTCTCCGGGCACCATAGACCATCTGATCGGGGTCCTGAGGGAGGGTCGCGGCGTCGCACTGCCGGGCGCCGACCTTTTGCTGTCGAACTCGTATGAAGCCCTCGTAGCCGACGTCAGGGAAGCCAGGCATATCGGCCGCGGTGTTATAGACGGGCGGGAATGCGAACATCTCGCTTTCCGTAATTTCGATACCGACTGGCAGCTCTGGGTCGAGGTGGGGAAAAACCCCGTCCCGCGCAAACTGGTCATTACCAGCAAGACAATGAACAGCGCACCGCAGTATACGCTGCGCATCAAGAGTTGGAAAACCGGTGTGGAGCCCGTGCGGAGCGCATTCGTCTTTAATCCGCCGGCCAAAGCAGAGAAACTTGATCCCGATGCCCTCATAGATCTGGACGAACTGCCGCAAAGCAAATAGCAAGGAGGGTGTAGATGAGACACATTATTGCCAAATGCATGATCATAATTGGCCTGGCTGCGGCCGGGTTGATCTGGAATGGCCAGATCTGGCCGCCGTCGAGCCGGGGCTCGGTAAACACCGCCGAAGCCGTCGTCGGCGCGCCAGCCACACCGGTCAGCTACGCGGGTGTGGCCCGACGCTCTACTGTTGGCGCCGGAGCACCTGGAGTGGGTGTTGCACCGGGAGTGGGGGTAGGCGCGCCGGGTGTGGGTGTTGCGCCGGGTGTGGGGGTTGCTCCGGCGAACCGGGGCGGGCCTGTTAACAGGGTCGGAGTACGCTGAATACATGATTGTTGAGAATACCCGGGAATATGCGCAAGACCCGTTCGATCAAAGGATCTCTATGAAAAAGAGCGCCTTTGCACTGCACGCCATCACGGGGTTGTTGATCCTGTGCTTTCTTATGGCACCCCTGGGCCATGCGGAGAGGACCGGTGACCTTCAAGTTTTGGAAGGACTATGGGTTCGGCCCGATGGCGGATATGTCCTCGAATTGCGCGACATCAAGAAAAACGGGGATTTGAAAGCCGCATATTTTAACCCGAAGCCCGTCAATGTCGGCAGGGCCAGGGCCGAGATCAGGAACGGGAAAATAACCCTTCGTGTTGAGCTTCGCGATGTGAATTACCCGGGTTCCCTGTACAGACTAAAGTATGATCCCGTGACTGACACACTGAAAGGGACGTATTTCCAGGCCGTAGAGAAACACACGTTTCATATAGAGTTTGTCAGGATGAATGCGCAGTGATCATAGTGTATTTGCGCGAAGCGGATCCGTCGCTGGATAGCCCTGGCAGCAATATGTGGGTGAAGAAAATGCTGATAGCCCGATTAAGCGGATCCGATAGAAGACGGTTATTTAAGGAGGTAGATGCGTGAAAAGCACGAAGGCGATATTGATTATGTTTTTCATGATTTTTGTAACTGCAGCTCCATGGGTGCATGGCCAGACTGCACAGCCGCCGGAAAATCAATGGAAGTTCACCGTAATCCCTTTCATGTGGGCAACTACCATCGACAGCAAAGTTACAGTAGGAGGGTACGATGTCGAAACGAGAACCTCTTTTTCAGATATATGGCAAAACTTGAACGGTGCAATGATGATTCGTCTGGAGGCACAGAAAGGGAAGTTCGGTCTATTCCTTGAGCCCCAGTATTCAAAGATAAAGGTCGACGGCACGTTCGTCCGCCAGCGGCATGCGAACCTCCCAGCCATACCGCGAGATCTCACCCTGACCTATGAGCAGTGGACGGTAGAGGGCGGCGGGTTCTATCAGGCTGGCAAATGGCGTGTCGGGGAAGACAAAGACCAATGGGTGGTCGTTGATGTCCTTGCGGGCGCCCGCTACTGGTCTATCAAGGTTGACCTCGATACAAGCACCATCATAAATCCCGACAGATCGAACTCCTGGGTGGACCCCATCATTGGCGCACGGCTTAACGCAGACCTTTCAAGAAAGGTAATGCTTAATCTCAGAGCAGATATCGGTGGTTTCGGGGTGGGTTCGGATTTCAGCTGGAACGGATTAGCCGCTATTGGTTATCGTTTTACGGAAAATATCACGGGCCTCCTGGGCTACCGTGCACTCTACGTCAATTATAAGAGCGGAACTAGCAGGGCGCGGTATGAGGAGACCCTCCATGGCCCTATCATGGGACTGGCATTTACTTTCTGAAGCTCTGACACGATACAAACCATTCAAGGAGGGAACAACACTATGTCTTGTAATAAAAGAGTTGTCTTATGGGGCATCACAGGACTACTTATCCTGTGCGGGGCTGTCTTCAGTCCGGAGGCCTCATCACAGGAATTGAAGAGGGCGCCCATCATATTGAAGGCTTCGGATATCCTTCCCCGGAGTCTCTTGAAAAGCTCCAATTATTCGATCAAGGATACTGTTCGAAGCGATGGTCTTGTCAATACCTACGAACTGGAAACAAAATACGGCCCGACCAGTGTGGAGAGCACCGTGTGCCTGGTTAAACGGATCAACGAACTGCACGCCCTTGATGCCATGGAGAGGCTGCAAGGGACGGAAGTGTTTGGAAAGGCCGCTCAGGCGGCTGCGATGGGGCCTCTCAACACCGCGAAAGATGCGGTCACGGACCCTGTGGGTACCGCCAAAAGCATAGGCAGCGGGATCGGCCGTTTTATCAGCAATGTTGGGCAGGCGGTGGCCAGTGACAGTCCCGATCAACCCGGTGTTGCCAAATCGGTCCTCGGGCAGGCCTCGAACAAACGCGCCTTTGCCTATGAATTCAATGTCGACCCCTATTCAAGCTACAAACCTTTCCAGGATGTCCTTGAAAAGGTGGCATGGACTGCCGCTGCCGGCAGCCTCACCGTGAAGGCAGCGTTCTCGGCTATCCCGGGAGGAGCCGGGGCGGCGATGTCCCTTACCAGCACCACGGAGAGCCTGCGGTCCCTTGTTCGCGACAATCCGCCGGCAGCACTTATTGAGATCAACAAACAAAAACTTTCCGGAATGGATATTTCCAGCAGGACGGTCAATGCCTATATGAACAACAGGTATTACAACCCCTTTGAGCAGACCCTTCTTGTGGGTGAGTTGGAAAGCATGTCCGGGGTGAGAGGCCGCGATTCGTTCATCTCGGTAGCATCTGCGGCAGAAGAGGAGAGTGTGGCGCTCTTTATGCGCGCGACGGCCCAACTTGCAGCGTTATTCAATAAGAATATCGGGCCCGTCGAAAGTTTTATCGAGATAAGCCGGCTGGCATTTATCAGGACAAAAGACGGCAGGATGATTGGCATCTTCCCCGTTGATAACGTAGCATGGACACTGAACCTTGCCGAACGGGAGAAAGAAATATCGCAGGAAATAGGCAAGATGAAGGAAGTGCGAGGCAAGGAATTGTGGTTCGGGGGACCCGTCGACCGTGTGGCGCAGCAGGCACTGAAGGCCAGGGGCTGGAAGGTGACCGACAGGTTTACCGAAAAACTATTCAAGGAATTGGCCGGCACACGTTACGCGAAATAGCGCGGCATAGAAGAATTACGACTACTCATATACGAGCGCATGTCTGTGACGGAAAAGATATTGTTTACGGCAAAACCCCCTTTTGACCGTACTTTTCGTTCTGTTGATGCTGCTCGTTGCCGAGGAAGTTGGCTTTCGGGTCAGAAGAAAGACCACGGCTGATTCCGACACCGCAATAAAGTCAGATATCGCGCTCATTCCGGGTGCGGTACCGAGGCTGTCGGCACTATTGCATGGATTCACTTACGCCATGGCCGGGGCCATTTGTGAAGCACGAAGGGAATTGGTTGTCGAACAGGATATGTTTCGTGAATCATCAGATGTTCACAAAAAATAGTGTTGATCATGGGGTATAAAATGAATATTTGCGACAGGAAACCCAGCGTTTTTCCCAATGGATGCGTCAGTTCTTGCTCATCGATCCGGTTTCTGGCCGTTTTGCTCCTCTTGATGACAGGATTCGTGGGATGCGCCCACTACCAAATTAATGCTCCCCTCACTAAAGCCGACCCGGATTACGGGTACAGGGGGAAGAATTTGCGCGACCCCGATAGGAAAGGGGCGCTCTTTGTATCGCTGAGTTTTTCTGGCGGAGGGACGCGGGCCGCCGCCTTCTCGTACGGGGTGCTTGAAGCGCTCAGAGACACGGAGATCACGCTGGATGGCCGGAAAACCAACCTCCTCGATCAGGTCAACGCCATAGCCGGCGTGTCCGGCGGGAGTTTTACGGCGGCATACTACGGACTGTTCGGGGATCGCATATTCAGTGATTTTGAGGAAAAGTTCCTGAAAAAGAATATCCAAGGGGAACTTGCCTTGCGCGTCCTCGCCAATCCGATCAACTGGGCAAGGCTCTTTTCCGCTTATTTCGACCGAAGCGACCTTATAGCTGAATATTACGACAAAAATGTTTTTGACGGCGCCACATTCGGGGACATGCTCAAACGAAAAGGCCCTATGATCTTTATAAACGCGACGGATATGGTTCACGGGACACGGATGGCCTTTACGCAAGACAGTTTTGACATGATCTGCTCCGACCTCACTCTCTTTTCGGTGGCCCGGGCCTGCGCGGCCTCGTCAGCCGTCCCCATAGTGCTTTCCCCCATAACATTGCGCAATTATGCCGGCTCGTGTCATTATGAAATGCCGGAGGTCCTTCGCAAAGCCGTTGAGGCGCGTTCACTTCCCAACCGCCAGTTCGATCTTGCAAACAACATTGTACCTTTCCTCGATGCCGAGAAGAAACCGTACCTTCACCTCGTTGATGGAGGGCTCTCGGACAATCTGGGCCTGAGGACTATGATCGAGAGGATCACGATGCTGGGCGACGCATGGAATACCGTTAAGGCTTCGGACCTTGCCGACATTCACAAAGTGGTCCTGATCATGGTCAACGCGGAGACACAGATCGATACGAAATGGGACCGGCGGGAATCGATTCCCCCGTTTGCGGCAATGCTTGATTCGTATTCATCGGTGTCTATTTCCCGGTACAACATAGAGACTGTGGCGCTTCTGAAAGAATCGCTTCCCCGATGGGCCGAAGAAATAAGGCGCGGCCGATGCGCGGGACGCGAGGTGTCGAGCGAACCAGGGGGATGCGGCGATATCCAGTTTTACGTTATTGAGGTAAAATTCGATGCCATCCGGGATGAGGCAGAGCGGTCCTATTTTAAATCACTGCCGACCTCTTTCAAACTCACGGCAGATGAGGTTGAGAAACTTCGTGGGGCCGCCCGCAGACTGCTCATGGAATCAAAAGACTTTAAGAGGCTCCTGAGGGACCTTGAGCAGAGTGACGTCCTGCGAAGCGGACCGGACCCGCGGGGCAGCGGCAAAGAGGGCCGATGAAGTGCAAAAAAACAATGAACAAGGAGGAGACATGGAACGGTTTCGCATGACCCGCACGATCTTTCTGTTCGCACTGTTTATAGCAATTTTCGGTATCTGTGCAGAGATGGCGCTCAGCGCCACTGCTGAGCAAATAGACCGCGATGCAAACAAGGCCCTGCAAAAACTATATGCCGCGACTCCCGCAGCAAAAGAGCTGGCCGGGAAGGCAAAGGCGGTGCTTGTCTTTCCTTCCGTCAAGAAAGGAGGCCTCATCATCGGCGCGCAATACGGGGAAGGGGTTCTCCTGAAGGATGGAAAACCGGTCGGCTATTATAACACCGTTTCCGCATCCTACGGACTCCAGGCCGGCATTCAGAAATTTGGATACGCCCTTTTCTTCATGGGAGATGATGCACTCCAATACCTCAACAAAAGCGATGGCTGGGAGCTTGGGTCTGCTCCGAACGTGGTGCTCGTGGACAAGGGGGCTGCGGGTAGCCTGTCTACTACGACGGTTCATTCCGATATATACGCCTTCTTCTTTGACCAGAAAGGCCTGATGGCGGGAATCGGCCTGCAGGGAACAAAGATAACCAGGATAAAGAAATGATCTTTGACGGCGGAGGTGCAACAGCACCGGTATAATATTTGCCTCTATCGGATTGAAGTCCAATAGACGTTCAGCCGGCCAATCCTTGTCAGGACATCAGGAAATGAGCCTGAAACGAGTGCGGGCCTCACGAGGTTTATGTGACCAATCAAAAAAATATGATCTATGTGATCGACGACGACAACTCTGTCCGCAGGGCATTCGGCAGGCTTTTTCGTTCAGCTGGCTATGATGTCGAAACCTTTTCATCGCCAGATGAATTTCTGGCGCATGCACGGCAAAAGGAACATGCCTGTATCATCGTCGATGTCCGGATGCCGGGCCATACCGGTTTTTGCCTTCTGGAAACACTGGCACCGGAGAAGACCAGCTTGCCGGTCATCGTGGTATCCGCAAGCGACGAGACGAATATTCGTGAGCACGCGCGCGAGCTGGGAGCTGTTTCATTTTTCCGGAAGCCCGTCGATGACCAGGCCCTTCTCGACGCGATCTGGTGGGCTATTTCGGGAACTTAGAAAGGCATCCGAGGCTTTGTTTCGCCATGGCATTCGAACTGAAGCTTCGATGAATGACCGCAACAGCGGTAATTTGCTTTTAACAAAATCATTATAAACAAAGGAGAGATTCCATGAAACTTGCAAAGATCATTGTCGCGCTCATTTTCGTGTTCCTGGTTGGCCCGGTTTTTGCACAGAACGCCCCGGCCGATACAAAAGCCGGTGACATGCAGATCCTGCGGGAAAAGATCAAAGCGGACAAGAAGTTTATCGTGGCGGCAAATATGGAGCTGACAGATTCGGAGGCCAAACAATTCTGGCCGGTCTATGAGGCATACCAGAAGGACCTGGAGAAGATTAACAAACGAATCACGGCGATGATAGAATCGTATGCAGCCTCCTGGAACGCCAAATCGGTGGACAACGAAAAGGCAAGAAAGATGATCTCGGATTTTCTTGCCATCCAGACGGATGAGATCAACCAGATGCAGTCTTACGTGCCGAAGCTCAGTAAAGCTTTGCCGGCGGTCAAGGTCGCGCGGTATCTCCAGATAGAGAACAAGATACGGGCAATGGTCAAGTACGAATTGGCAGAAGCCATACCTCTCGTCCCGGGGAAATAGAAGAATGTAGTTCAGTAATATATAAGGAAAGGCTGAAGGATCGGGACCGGAAACCCATGTCACTCTCCTCGTCATCACAGAAGCCTTCGAAGGGTTTGAAAAGAGTGAAGACCGGGGTGACTTTTCGTTTTTCATGGAACACGGCGACCAGATCGATAATATCGCCATCGCGGCAGACCCGAAATGGAAGGATGATCCTATGATCTTTGCAGCGGCAGGATTACGGCGGGCGCCCGTTGAATTCCTTATCCTGAATAACCCGGCCGAAGCCCAGCCATGTTCTGGCTGATAATCCGCGCAATGTCCGGGCACGCACTGTGCCCGGTTGGGGATCAAGCGCTGACCTTTCTGCCCGGCGACGTCCTGTATCCATGGTTTGCTGCCAATTCATCGGCAACCGCAGAATAGATCTTCAGCAAAGTGGTGGAAGATAAACTGGCGCCGTGGAGGCTTTCGCTGATTTTACAGGAAAATTAGAAGAGGAGTGTAAGGATGCCATTCAATGAAATAGAACAGCAGAGCTTAACAACCAAAGAATAATGTACGCCGCCTCATCCCGGGACCATCCAGGGTGAGGCGGCGTTTTCTATCGTACTGTGAAACTTTTAAACGGTTTCCTATTGTTTGAGAAAGAACCGTACGTCCTTCACACTGTTTTTCTGGAGGATCTCCTCGATCCTGGTCTGGATATCGATTTTCATGTACCGCAGTTGAGTGAGCCAGAGGGGGTCGTCGACCTCGACATAGAGGATCCCCCTGTCGATGCGTACCGGCTGGCAGTGGGCAGCAAGCTTTTCGCCGGCGATCTTGTCCCAAACCGCAAAGAGTTTGATCGATTCGATATCGTTGATGCGGTACCCTTTGAGGACCTTCGCAAGGGTCTTCTGGAGGGGGATGAAGGCCATCTATGGTGCTTCTTCAATGCGGGGGAAGATGGGCGGTATTTTGTCGATGGGAGCGATGTCCGACGGGGCATAGAACCGCATCTCCTCCTCGAGGTCACATGTCTCGATATTCTTTCCAATACCCAGGGCCTTCCAGATAAGTTGGGATTTGGCGGGCATGAAGGGATAAAACAGGACCGCCGCGATCCGGATGCCGTTCCAGAGATTGAACATGACCGTCTTGACACGGACGTCGCCTTCCTTTGCAAGCTTCCAGGGCGCTTCGGAATCTATGTACTTGTTGAGGATGGAGATGATCTCGAAGACGTTCTGAAGGGCCTTGTGAAAGGCGAAGACCTCCATCTCCTTCCGATACTCCCCTATAATCCTCATCGCCGTCTCTTCCACGCGATCGTCCATGCCGCCTTTCTTCTCGGGCGCTTCTATCTTCCCTTTAAGGAATTTTCCGATCATCGTGACGGTACGGCTCGTCAGGTTGCCGAAGTCGTTTGCCAGGTCGCCGTTGATGCGGTGAACGATGGCCTGCTTCGAGAAATCGCCGTCAAGCCCGAAGGGAACCTCGCGGAAGAGAAAGAAGCGGAATTCGTCGACGCCGTAAGCATTGACCACTTCGTGGGGGTCGACGACATTGCCCAGGGATTTGGACATCTTCTGCCCTTCTATAGTCCACCATCCGTGGGCGAAGATGTGCTTCGGGGGCTCAAGACCGTAGGACATGAGGAAACTCGGCCAGTAAACGGCATGGAACCGAAGTATATCCTTGCCGATGAGATGGGCGTCGCAAGGCCAGAAGGACGTGAATGCTTGTTCGTCTTCAAGAAAGCCGACGCCTGTCAGGTAGTTGGTCAGCGCGTCAAACCAGACGTAGACGATATGATGGTCATGCGAGGGGACCTTTATCCCCCAGGAGAAGCTTGTCCTGCTCACCGAGAGGTCGCGAAGCCCGCCCTTTATGAAACTGGCTACTTCGTTGAAGCGTATCTCGGGCATCACGAAATCGCGATGCCGCTCCAGGTGGTCGAGGAGGGGCTGAGTGTATTTTGACAGACGGAAGAAATAACTCTCTTCCTTGAGCTTTTCCGGTTTGCGCAGACAGTCCGGGCACAGGCCGTCCTTGAGCTGCATCTCCGTGTAATACCCCTCGCAGGGAACGCAGTACCAGTCCTCGTATTCGCCGAGATAGATATCATCTTTTTCCCGGACCTTATCAAAAAAATGCTGGACCACTTTCTTGTGGCGCTCTTCCGTTGTTCTTATGAACCCCGTGTTGGATATGTTGAGGACCTCCCAGAGGTCGGTGAAACGATTGACCATGGAATCGGCATGTTCCCTCGGGTGAATGCCAAAGAGGGCGGCTGCCTTTTCCACTTTTTGTCCGTGCTCATCCGTTCCCGTCAGGAAGAAGACGCGGTAGCCCCTGAGTCTCTTGTAGCGGGCCATAATGTCGGCTGCTATCGTCGTGTATGCGTGGCCGATGTGGGGGACGTCGTTGATGTAGTAGATGGGTGTTGTTATATAGTATTTCTTATCCATGGTGGGATCTCCGGTTACAAATGACCAATGAGCAGATTGCAGTAATAAATGAAGTTAAGGTTGCTTGTTGTTCGGCCATTGGAATGTGGTCATTGGTTATTCTTTTTTGTCTGGTCATTGGAATTTGGTGATTGGTTATTGTTCTTCCTTTGACCATTGTTGTTCTTCGCCTTATTGTAGTTCGCCGGGCCGGACTGTTTGTCCCTCGCCTGGCCTCTGGGGTTGTCGTGCTTCGGCCTCACCTGCTCCGGGGAATTGGGCTGTTTCTGACCCGCCTGTCCCCTGTCGTTTTCGTTCTTCACCTTGTTCCGGTCGGCAGGGCCCGGGGGCTGATTCCCCTTCGGCTGTTCCGCGACGGAGACATCCTTGAGCGCCAGCGATATCTCTTTGCCCTCGTCGAGCTGAACGGACACAGTCGCATTGAGGGCGTTGTGTTTGACCACCTTGCCTTCACCCTGCGGTGTCCTGACACGCTTGCCTATCCTGGGAAAGTTCTTCTTCAGGTAGAGGTATGTTTCATACTCATAAGCAAGACAGCACATAAGCCTGCCGCAGATGCCGGATATCTTGGAAGGATTGAGTGCCAGACCCTGCTCCTTCACCATTTTGATGGAGACGATGGAGAAATTATTGAGAAACCGCCGGCAGCACACGGCGTTGCCGCAGTTCCCGAGGCCGCCTACGATCTTTGCTTCGTCGCGCACGCCTACCTGCCGCAGCTCTATCCTGATCTTGAACTCCTTTGCGAGTTCCTTGACCAGTTCCCGGAAATCCACCCTGTTCTCGGAGATGAAATAGAAGAGCAGCTTTGTGCCGCCGAAGAGGTATTCCGTGGAAAGAAGCTTCATGGGAAGGGCCATTTCCGCGATCTTCCTCTTGCAGAAGTCGAATGCGTAGCTCTCGCTTTCCTTCAGCAGGGCGTGGTCCTTTACCTCTTGCTCCGTGGCCTTTCTGACGATCCTGGCCAGCCCTTCCCTCGTCGTGTCTGCGGGCTCCGATACCACAGTGCCGAGACAGGTCCCCTTGTCGAGTTCGCTGATGACATAGTCACCGACCCTTATATCATCGACGGCCTCAAGCTCAACGACGCCGGTCAGCCTGTCGATACTGACATAACAACTTTTCATTGCTTATTCCCTCGCAACGTGAATGAGAAGATTTTCGAATATCAGCCAACGGTTAACATTATACCTCATTACGCGCACGGTTTCCTGTATTCTTTTCAGTGAATCCTCTATCCATGTCAGATCGCCGCGGGTCTCGTCGAGGATGGTCTCGAGGTCGGTGTTCGTGATGAAAGACATCCCGCCGATGGACCGTCTCACGAAGAGGTCTCTGAAGAAGGACAGGAGGAATGTCAGATACATGGAAACACTTCTGTCGGTCACGGATGCCTTCTCCGCCAGGGACGATGCCAGGACGAAACCCTTCGTTCTTCCCGAGAGTGCCTCAGCCATCCTGATCCTCAGGGAGAAGTTGCGTTCGTCGAGCCAGAAGAGGCCGCTGCCGATGCTGCCGAAGGAGATGGAAGCGAGAAGCCGCGCCCGCTCAGGGTCGATATCGGCCCGCTCTAGAAAGTAGAGTTCCAACTGTTCCCTGGAGAGGGGTGAAAAGGCGACGCGTGTGCACCGCGAGCGAATGGTCAGGGGGATCTCACGCTCCGAAGAGGTGATGATGAAGAAATGGTTGTAGGGCGGGGGCTCCTCCAGTGTCTTCAAGAGGGCGTTCGCCGCCTCGGTGGTCATCGTTTCGGCGTTGTCGATGATTATGACCCTTTTATCCTGCTCGAAAGGGTGTTCCGAGACCTCCTTCGTGATCATCCGGGAGTCGTCTATGCCTATCGACCCTTCGTTCTGGATGAGGACGAAGTCCGGGTGGCTTCCCCGGTCGAGCTTCACACAGGGACGGCATTCTCCGCAGCCGGTCCCGGCCTGGCAGAAAAGGCGTCTCGCGAACTCCATGGCCGTACTTCTCTTGCCGATGCCTTCCTGGCCGCAGAACAGAAAGGCGTGGGGGATGTTCCCGCGCTCCAGGAGGAAGGTCAGGAAGCGCTTCTGCCTCTCGTGGCCGATGATGTCATCAAACGCCATAGCTCTTGAGGACGTTTCTTACCTTCACCCTGACGATCTCATGGATCGCCTCCACCTTGAGAGAGCCGTCGATGACAAAGAACCTTTTGGGATCGTCCTTCGCAAGTTTCTCGTATGCCTTCTTCACTCTCTGGTGAAAGGAGATGTCCTCTTCCTCTATCCTGTCCATGGGGGATGCCGCTGCCTTGCGCCGCAAACCCCTCTCGGCGGTAACGTTCATAAGGACCGTGAGATTGGGCCGTATGCCTTTTGTCACGAGTCTGTTGAGGGTTTCAATGACTCCGAGGTCGATCTTCCGGCCGTATCCCTGATAGGCATACGTTGCATCGACGAACCTGTCGCAGAGGATAACCTTGCCGTCCTGAAGCGCCGGGAGAATGACCTCTTCCACGTGTTGTGCCCTCATGGCCATGAAAACAAGGAGTTCCGATAAAGCGTCGACCTCCATGCCTGTTCTCAGGAGCACCTCGCGCAACGCTTCACCGAAGCCGGTCCCGCCGGGCTCGCGCGTGGTGACAACGGAATAGCCCTTCCCGGTCAGGTAATCGCTCAGAAGTTCGATCTGTGTTGTCTTGCCGCTCCCCTCGATGCCTTCAAAGGTGACTAGCATAGGCCTCCTATTTTTGCACGCGCTCGATGTATTGGCCTGTTCTCGTGTCGACCCTGACGGTGTCCCCTTCCTCGACAAAGAGAGGCACCTGCACGGAATACCCCGTTTCGAGGATGGCGGGTTTTGTGGCATTCTGGGCCGTGTCACCCTTGATACCCGGTTCCGTCTGGGTGATGGTGAGATTGACGAAGTTCTGGATGTCGACGCCTATTGTTCTGCCCTTATAGAAGAGTACCGTTATGACCATGCTCTCCTTGAGGTAGTTCTTCGTGTCTCCCAGGCTGCTCTCCTCAATGAAGATCTGATCGTAGGTGGCTTCGTCCATGAAATGGTAGTTGGCACCTTCCTTGTATAGAAACTGCATCTGTTTTTCTTCCACGTCGGGGACTTCCGCCTTGTCGCCCGACCTGAAGGTCTTGTCGAGGACGTTGCCTGTAATAAGGCTCTTCATTCGGGTCCTGACGAAGGCGCCGCCCTTGCCCGGCTTCACGTGTTGAAACTCAACAATGGTGAACGGCTCGCCATCCTGGAGAATTCTGAGACCCTTCCTGAATTCTGTTGTGTCGACGATCATCTGTTTCCTCCTGCGATCATAAAAGCTTCCGCCTTTAATATCTACATCTTTATCATGTCTTTTCTTATGTGAGTAAGAACCTGCGGCCTGTCTTGTGTTATTAGTACCATATCTTCAAGTCTGACGCCACCGATATTCGGCAGGTATATGCCGGGCTCGATGGTAACGACCATGTTCTCTTCCAGTATCCCCGTGGCCACGCTGTTGATTCCCGGAGCTTCGTGAACGGCAATGCCTACGCCGTGACCGACACCGTGGCGAAAGAAATCACCATAGCCGTGCTCTTCGATATAGCCCCTCACGATGCTGTCGAGCTGCCCTATGGTCGTGCCTGCCCGGGCCTTTTCGATGCCCAGCTTGCGGGCGTCGTTGACGATGGTGTATATCTCGGATAGCTTCTCGGGTATGTCCCCGAGGCACACCGTTACCGTCTCGTCGCTGCAGTACCCGTCCACGGTGGCCCCAAAGTCGATAATGACCGTTTCGCCTTCCTCAAGCCTCCTGTCACCCGGTTCGGCATGCGGCAGGGCGCCCCGCGGACCGGAGGCGACGATGGTCTCAAAAGAGGGCCCCTGCGCTCCCCGCTTGCGCATGGCATGATCGAGCTCGTCGGCTATCTCTTTCTCCGTCCTGTCCGGCCTCACCAGCCCCAGGATGTCCGTAAAGGCATTGGTCGCCAGTGCGATGGCTTTCATGATCGCCGTGATCTCCTCGGGCTCCTTGTTCCTTCGTATCTCCTCCACAGCATTGCTCATGGGGACAAGGCTGATGCCGACAAGGTTCTCGGCCCAGGATCTGTAAACGTTGTAAGGGACATGCACGCCATCGAAGCCCAGTTTGGAGATCCTGTATTTTGTGCAGAGCTCATGGATGACATTCCGCTTCGGTTTCATCTCCTCGATGTGGATGTCGCGCGTCACCTCCCTGGCGTGGGTGACATAGCGAAAATCGACGACGAGGAAGACATCCCCCGGGGTTACAAAAAGGCTTCCCTCGGAACCCCTGAACCCCGTGAGGTAGAAGATGTTATCCATGCCCTTGAGGACGCAGCCGTCGAGCCCCGTCTCCGTGAGGAGACCTTGTATCCGTTCTATCCGTGATTGGCGCATCATCACCATAGTTTCTTCCCGAGGACCTTTCGCAACATCCCCGGTTTCTTCTGCCCCGACTTGAATTCCTTTTTGAGTCCGGCAAGACGTTTCTTGTAGACCTCGTTATAGGGTTCCTTTCTCACCAACTCTGCATAGATCTCGATGGACCTTTCGACGTATCCCTGTTCCAGATAGATGTCCGCCAGGGTGACGGATGCGATTATGGGCTTGTCCATAAGGCATAAATATATGAATATATTGGGTAACAAGCAAGAAAAATAAGACAGGTCCCAGGCAAAAGACAGTTGCAGGTTCCAGGTTGCGTGTTTTGAGTCAAAGACCAAAGAGGGGCAGTTCCCTCGCAATTCTTCCTGAAACATGCATATGCTCTTCTGTTTTTTTCCTGAAAACTGAAACTATCTTATCCTGTAGTAGATCCCGTGCTTCACCGCGGCGATCACGCCCTCTCTTATGCCTGTGCGGTCCAGGATCTTTTGCATCAGGACCGCTGCGAGGTGGCGGGGTTTGCAGGTGTCGTATTTGTTGAGGACTACGGTGCGGTCGAGGCCGGCGGTGGATTTGAGGAGGGCGTCGTCTTCGAAGAGACGCATGAAGATGTCGGGATAAACGAGACGTGGTGGTTCGGTCCCTGTGCTGCGGCTGAAGAGTTCGTGACGGAAGACTGCGTCCCGGAAGGGCTTGAAGAGGGCGTCGAGACCTGCCACTACGAAGACCTTTTCCGAGAAGGGGGGTATGACCGGTTCGTAGGGCGCGGGGTATTTGAGGGGGTGGCCTTTTGCCCCGTCGGCCTCGATGAGGACGACATCGAAATCGTTGCCCAGAGCCTTTACCTCATCACATGAGAGGCCTGTCAGCTTGTGCCCCTCAGCCGTTTTCCCGATATGTATGTAGGAGGCCTTGCGGGGGGCCCTTTTCACCCAGTCATCAAAGACGACGAAGGGCTCCAAGGCGAATATCTTTGTGGTCGTCACGACGGCTACTGACCTGTGCCGCGCAACGCAGGAACGGGCGAGATATTCGATGAGGGTTGTCTTTCCGCCTCCACCGATGAAAGAGGCGAATCTAATGCCCCCGATGAGGCTTGAAGGATCATTCGTCCTTTGAATATGCCACATAGGGAAGGGCTCTGATGCGTTTTACGATTGCGAGGACACGATCCCTGTCGCGTTCCTCCACGTACAGGGATGCGAAGCCTTTCTGGAGGATGAAGAGGCCGTCGTAGGCGGTGTCTCTGTGTTCCTTGATCGTGTAGGGTATGTCCTCTTTATCGAGAGCATCCTTGAGCATGTCCATCTCAAAGATGCTCTCGATGGTGTGGACGTTTATCTGCTTACTTCGGTCCATTCGGGGAGGCGGGTTTTTGGATCGACACTTTGTCGGCCGGACCGACCCAGATTTCGAGCTCAGTCTGAAACGCCCCGCGGGATATCTTGATATTGCACGTCTTGTCGTCCTTTGCATAATTCATAACGATGTCTTTGTACCTGAAACTGTTGATGTATCTCCAGCCGTTCTTGGCCATGTTGACCTTGTAATAGCTCTCGATGGAAGAGGGATCGACGTTGCCGGTGAAAACGATAACGCCGGCCTTAAAGGAGGGCGTCTCGTAGACGAAGCTGCGCTCGTTGACGATGTCCAGCTCTTTCGGCACAGGTACATCGGGGAAACCGTAGAAGGCCTGATTGAAGGCCTGACCCTTGGAGGCCGAAGCCGGTTCAGACGACTGTTTCTGGAAAGCGGCGCATCCGGCACATGCCAGGGACAGCGCAAAACACAGGATCATGATCTTTTTCATACACTCCCTCCCTCATTGTTTCTTTCAAGATACGCATATGCACTATGATTGTGTATGCTCTCAAAGTTCTCCGCCTCGATTGCAAACCACCGGACATTCGCATCCTGCGATAGTCTCTCGGATATGTCTCTCACCACGTCCTCGACGAACTTGGGGTTGTCGAAGGCGTGCTCGGTGATGAACTTCTCATCCTCTCTTTTTAGAATAGAGTATATATCACTGCTTGCACTTTTCTCTACAATGGTGATGAGATCCTCGATCCAGAAGAACCTTTTCGTATGCACGTCGACCTTTGTGATCCCTCTCTGGTTGTGGGCCCCCCGTTCACTGATCTCCCTGGAACAGGGGCAGAGCGTGTTTATGGGGACCGAGACGGACACGACAAATTCCGTCAAGGTGTTGTCCGCACCCATGGATCCTTTGAATCCGCACTGATATTCCATGTAGCTCGGGGTCCGGGAGACGGGCGCCTCTTTCCTGATGAAGTAAGGGAATGAGACGGACATGTGGGCGGCTTCCGCGTCGAGCCTTGTCTTCATCTCCTTGAGGATATCGGGGAAGTTCTTCATATTGATCATGTTCTTGTACTCGTGTAGGATCTCGACGAACCTGCTCATGTGGGTCCCCTTGTAGTGATGGGGAAGATTCACGTACATGTCGATGGTGGCGATGGTATTCTGGTGGCCGTTCGCCCGGTCCAGGACGATGATGGGGTATTTGACGTTCTTGACCCCCACCTTATCGATCTCGATCTCGCGGCTGTCGTGCATGTTCTGAACGTCGGCCATTTCTTGTCTATCCTTCATAGGATGCATAGGCCCTTTCCGATTCCCAGACCCTGACCTCCCTGACGGACACGTTTTGTCCGCCCATGCGCTTTTCCATCTCCGAGAAGATGTACATGGCGATGTATTCGGCGGAACTGGCCCTCTCCGCGAAGAAAGGTATATCGTTGATGTACTTGTGGTCGAGGATGTCGAGGATTCCCTGAAGGTTCGCCTTGATGATCTGGAAATCAACGAGCATTCCGTCATCCCCCAGGCGATCGCCGCTGACCAAAACCTCCACGTTGAAATTGTGGCCATGCAGTTCCTCACATTTGCCCTTGTACCCGACAAGGCGGTGCGCGGCCGCGAAGGAATCTTTCACACAAAGTGTAAACATGCCATAATCTATCGTTTGAAGGGGGGAAAGTCAAGAAGACGGGTAATAGGTGATGGGTTATGGGTAATAGGAACTAAAGCTTTTTCCCATCACCCATCACCTGCAGGCACAAAAAAAGAACAGGCTTCGATTTCGAAGCCTGTTCGGGTATACTCGATCAAGGGCGGCCTAGTTACCTGCCTTTTTCACTGCCCTTCTTATCACGACATAGCCCTTCGTCGGACCGGGGATTGCACCTTCGATTAGGAGGAGGTTTGTGTCGCCGCGGACATCGATGACCTTGAGGTTCTGGATGGTGACCTTCCTGGCGCCCATGTGCCCCGGCATTTTCTTGCCTTTAAAAGTGCGACCGGGGGTCATGTTCTGCCCGATGGAGCCGCCGTGCCTGAATGCCTCATGAGAGCCGTGGGTTGCCGGCGCACCACCGAAGCCATGACGTTTCATGACGCCGGCGAAGCCTTTGCCCTTGGATGTCCCGGTGATGTCGACGAAATCCCCGGGTTCGAATATATCTACGGAATAGATGGCGCCCACATCGTTCGCCTCGAGGTCTTCCGGTGCTACCTTGAACTCTTTGAGTATCTGAGTCGGTGTAACGTCGGCTTTCTTAAAATGACCGGCGTCAGGCTTATTGACGCGCTGAACCTTGATGACTTCGTCAAAACCGATCTGGACGGCGTTGTAGCCTTCTTTGTCAACGGTCTTTCTCTGGACTACATAGCACGGACCGGCTTTTATGACCGTAACGGGGACAACGTTCCCGTGTTCATCGAATATCTGTGACATACCTAGTTTCTTGCCTATAAGACCTAATGCCATGATGGACACCTCCGAAAAATTGTAACATCATAGTCAAAAACTCCTCGAAAGTCAAGATGAATTCCGTCACGCCCTCCCTCTTAAGGGGGGACAGAGGCCTTGCTGGGGAAAATGAAAAAAAAGGCTTAACCGATAATGCATTCTGCCGAAAAGCCCACTATACAGCCATGACTTATGCGATGCCAAGAGAGCAGTTGATCAATCGAGCCAGCGAGATCAAAGTGATCCCGACGTTGGACGGCATTGTGAACAGGGTGTTCACGGTGCTTGGTAACAACAACTCGTCATTCAACGATCTTTCCGATGTCGTCAAGTACGATCAGGCGATTTCGTCGAAGATCATCAGCATTGCAAATTCGGCATACTACAGCAGAGGCATCGAGATATTCAACCTCCAGCGCGCCATGCTAACCATCGGTTTCGAGGAGGTGCGCAGCATCGTGAGTTGCATCCTGCTGATGGAAGGCATTATAAAGATGCTCAAGCTCAAGGAGGAAGACCTTCTTGCCTTGTGGAAGCATTCCATTGAGGTGGCATCTGCGGCTCGTGTCCTCGCCGAACGACTTCTCGTCGAAGACGCGCAAAAGGCGTATACCGCATCCCTGCTGCACGACATCGGGAAGATCGTCTTCTATCTCGCTGTTCCCGAATACGGCGAAATGCTGAAAGAAACGCAGAACACCGGCGATATCGTTGCCCTCGAGCGCGACCGTTTTGGCATCGATCATCAGGAAACGGGGTATATCATAGCCGTGAAATGGAAATTTCCTCACGATTTCGCTCGTGTAATCCGCGGCCACCATGGCGACCACAGCTCCGACCAGCCCGATGCCCTGCTCCGGGTTGTAAACGCATCGGACCGTTTTTTCTCCCGCACACTGAGCAACCACTCGACGGAAGCCTTTATACTGGACAAGGAAAGGAACGCCATAGCTTCGGAGGTAGAGAAGATCATGGAGTTTCTTCAATTGAGTTGATGATATGAAATGGAAAGACATTCAAACTGAGTCAATGAAGCTTCAGTGGAACTTCTACGAGAGGACCATAAATAATTACTCCATCATCATGCGTATAATGCAAAGCGCCGAAGAGGACTTGCTTATAAGCCACGTCCCCAGGATCTTCGTGGAGGAATCCTTCTTCGACATGTGCAAGATCATGATCGATGAGGACGGCATCATACACGAGGGATTCTACAGCATTGACGACACCCTGAACAGTCTCGACTATTCGACCGTCGCGACCTTTAACGCAAATGCGGCCACGGCTTCACTGGCGGATGATGTCTTCGGATATGGCCTTCTCTACGTATACCCCATCAGGAGAGAGTTTAAAACCATCGGGTATCTTGTCCTTGGCAAGAGATACTACATGGACCTGGAGTTGAGGCTCCTGCGGGAACTGGAGATAGTGTGCGACATATATAACAGGTCGTTGCTCCTGGGTAACGGCGGTGTCCGCCGCAGGGAGTTTCGCTCGTCGGCCACCTTCGAGACGGTGTTGGAAGTTTTCCCCGATCCCCTCATTCTCATAGACAGGAAGGGCTACATCTGCTACGCGAACAAGAACGCGAAGGCTCAGTTCGAGACGCGAAAGGGGTTTCTCCTCGGTGAGCGCGCCGACAGGGCCATCCCGGGCCTGCCGGAAGACCTCGTCAAGAGGAACCGCTCCTTCCGCGGGGAGATAAACTATAAAGCACAGAACGATTACAAGGTGTTCCGCGTCGAAAGCTTTGCCGTCAAGGAAGCGAACGAGAAAGGCGAATGGCGGGCCGTCATCTTCAAGGATGTAGTGAAAATGAAGGTCAGCGAAGAGGAACATCTTCTCAGGAAACGAACGGAGAGCGTGGGAATGCTCGCGGGCGGCATCGCCCACGACTTCAACAACATGCTCACCGGCATTCTCGGGTATGCGGCCCTGATGAGAAAACTCCTCACCGACGCAAAACTCTGCCGCTATGCCGAAGCGATAGAACATTCAGCCCAGCGCGCCTCGAAGCTGACCCGTCATCTCCTCAATTTCTCGCGCCGGCAGAAGAAGTCGACAGGGCTTGTGGATGTAAATGCACTCCTAGATGACGTGCTCTTCCTGTTGAAGGAAAGCTTTTTCAACGTCCGCATCGAGAAGGATTTTGACGGGGCACTCCCCTGTATTAAAGGCGACGAGGCCGAACTGCAGAACGTCTTCCTGAACATGTTCATCAACGCAAAGGACGCGATGGAGGGCGCGGGCCTGTTGCGCATTTCCACGTCGCGACAGGACAGCAGGGGCTTTATCCGCATCGAGATACAGGACACCGGCAAGGGAATCGATCAGGCTCTGCAGCACAGGATATTCGAGCCCTATTTCTCTACGAAAGAGAGCGTCTCCAATCTGGGGATGGGCCTGTATCTTGTCGATAAAGTCATCAAGGAACACGGAGGTTTCATCGAGATAGACAGTGAAAAGGAAAAGGGAACCGTCTTCTATCTCTATCTGCCCGTCCCGTCCCTGCGTGTGTCCGAGGCGCGACCGAAGGAAGTACCGCGGCTGAACCAGAACATGGGCAAAAAGACCATCCTTATCGTAGATGATGAATATCTGGTCCGCGAACTGCTCAAGGGGGTCCTCGTCGAGACCGGCGCCAGACTTCTTGAAGCCGAGAATGGCGAAGACGCCCTCCAGATATACATGGAGCACAAGCACGATATCGATCTCGTGATCCTTGACGTGATCATGCCGGGAATAAAAGGGGACGAGGTTCTCCAACGCATCCGAAAGGCCGGTGTGGACATGAAGGTCATCATCTCAAGCGGATTCATGAGCGAGGAGCAAAGGGCAAAACTCAAAGAACACAGGGTCGACGGTTTTCTCGACAAGCCCTTTAAGGACGATGAAGCCCTTTCAATGATTGCGGAAGTGTTGGAAAGAGAGTAGGCACTTTAGCGCCGACCGGCAAGCGTCTCTTTCTTTCTCCATCTTCTATGCGAGGCTACAGCGAAGCGGTGGGCTTCGTCGCGCATCTTTACTATTTCTTTGAAGACGGCCGATGCCCGGGGAAGGGCCAGGGGGTTCTTTCTTGTCGGCACGTAGATGATGTCCTCCATTCTCCTGCGTCGCTCCCCTTTTGCTATGGAGATGATGTCCCTGTCAATACCGTTGCTCCGGAGCACCTTGTGCGCAGCCGCGAGTTGTCCTTTGCCCCCGTCTATTATGAAAAGGTCCGGCAGGGGTCCGAGATCGGGATTCAACACCCTGCGCGTCAGCACCTCCGTTATCATGGCTATGTCGTCCATGGTCTCTTCCCCGCGGACGTGGAAGACGCGGTACTGGTCCTTGGCGGGCTTGAAATCCTGACACACCGTGAAGGCACCCGTGGGGTTTTGTCCGCCTATATGTGAAATGTCGTAGATCTCGATGCGCCGGGGCGCCGTCTTCAGGCGCAGCGCATCCCGGAAGGACTCGTCGAGGGGAAGCACCTCCGTTTCATGAAGGTTTTCTATTGCGAGGCGTACCATGTCCCCGACTCCCCGGTGGGAAGGCCCCATGATCCTTGCGGAGCCTTTCTTTCTTTCCGTGAGATATCTTTCGAGGATGTCGCTGTCCTCCATCTCCTCGGAGAGAATGATCTCGTCGGGTATGGGTCGGGACGTGTAGTATTGAAAGAGAAAGGTCATTATCGTTTCCCTGGCGCTTTCCCCGTAGAACCGCTCCTTGTAAAGGCGCCGCGAGAGCAGGACCCCGCCGCGGAAAGTGAGGACGACAAGCGAGACGGTTCGGGTGCCCTCGGAAAACGCCCAGGCGTCGCGGTTCTTTCCGAAGTGTTGGTGGACATGCTGCTTTTCCGTCATCGCTTTGATGGCCTGGTGGCGCTCTTTTAGAACCTGGGCTTCTTCAAAATCCCAGGCCGCGACCTTTTTCGCTATGCGGTCTTCTATGTCCTTGAGCACCTTCTCGTCCTTTCCGGAAAGGAAATCACGCACCTCATGGATGGTCCTGCCATATTCGGCTGCGTTTACGGGCATTACGCACGGCCCGGGACACTTGCCGAGCTCGTAGAGCATACAGGGCCTTTTCTTCTTCCGGAAGACCGTTAACTTGCATTTTCTTACGGGATAGAGGCTTTCCATGAGTCTCAGGATGTCCCGGACATCGCGGCCGTGGGGATATGGGCCGAAGTACAGGGAACCGTCGTCGACGATCGTCCGCGTGGCGAAAAGGGCAGGGTACTCGTCCTGTATCGTGAGCTTCAGCGACACATAGGATTTGTCGTCCTTGAGGACGATGTTGTACTTCGGCGCATGTTGCTTGATAAGATTGTTTTCCAGGAGAAAGGCCTCTTTTTCGTTTGCCGTGAGGACAAAGTCTACGAGGTGGATCGTCTCCGCCAGTATCCGCGTCTTGATGTCCTTTATGTCGTTGCGAAAATAACTCCTGACGCGGTCGCGGATGTTCCTGGCCTTGCCTATGTAGATGATCTCACCGCCGCTATCTTTGAAGAGATAGACTCCCGGTGATTCAGGCAGGCCATCGATACTTATCTCGGGGATCACAGGGTGAGCTCCATCTTCTCAATGGAAAGGAGCCTGTCACGAAGCTGGGCGGCTTTCTCGAAGTCCCATTTCTTTGCGGCTTCCGCGATCTCCCTTTTAAGTTTTTTAATCATTTTGGAGAGCTGCTTCGGCTTCAGCCCTCTTGCATCCAGTTCGTCGAGGGGTGCTTCGTAATAATCCTTCTCATAGATCGACGAAAGAACATCGACGATGGCCTTTTGGATCCCTTCCGGAGTGATGCCGTGGCGTTCGTTATATTCGCCCTGGACGGCCCGCCGGCGCTCGGTTTCGTCCATGGCCCTGCGCATGGACTGCGTGACCGTGTCCGCGAACATGATGACCCTGCCGTTAAGACTTCGGGCGGCGCGGCCGCAGGTTTGGATAAGAGCAGTCTGGGAACGCAGAAAACCCTCCTTGTCGGCATCGAGGATGGCGACAAGGGAAACCTCGGGGAGATCGAGGCCCTCCCGCAGGAGGTTCACGCCGACGAGAACATCGAATTTACCCAGCCTCAGGTCTCTCACGATGGCTACCCGCTCGAGGGTGTCCACATCGGAGTGGAGGTATTTTGTCCTGATACCTTTGTCGATAAGAAAGTCGCTAAGATCCTCGGCAAAACGCTTGGTGAGTGTTGTGACAAGAACCCGCTCCTTTGCCTCAATATTCTTTCTTATCTCGACCATGAGGGTCTCCACCTGGTCCTTTGCCGGTTTGAGAATGATCTCCGGGTCCATGAGCCCGGTGGGCCGGATGATCTGCTCGGCAACAAAACCGCCGGATTTGGTGAGTTCATATTGGGCGGGCGTGGCGGAGATGTAGAGGACCTGCTTCTGTCTTGCCTCGAACTCTTCAAAGGTGAGAGGGCGATTGTCCAGCGCCGAGGGCAGTCGAAAACCGTGTTCCACGAGCGTCGTCTTCCGGGACCGGTCGCCGCGGTACATGGCGGCAAGCTGGGGCATCGACACGTGGCTCTCGTCTATCATGACGAGGGCGTTCGCAGGCAGGTAATCCATGAGCGTAGGCGGGGGTTCGCCGGGAGCCCTGCCTGTAAAGTGGCGGGAATAGTTCTCGATTCCCGAACAGTAACCGAGTTCCGAGAGCATCTCGAGATCGTACTTCGTCCTCATTTCAAGGCGTTGCGCCTCAAGGAGCTTGCCGTGGGACCTCAGGGAGTCAAGATGGACGACGAGTTCTTCGTCAATGGCAGCGATGGCCCGGTCTATGGTCTGGCGGGGCATGACATAATGTGTGGTGGGGAAAATGGTTATGCGTCTGAAGCGTTCAAGCATCCTGCCCGTGAGGGGATCGATGCTCGATATGGATGTTACCCGGTCTTCGTCGTGGATGATCCTGAATGCCCTGTCTTCCTCGTAGGGGGGAAAGACGTCGATCGTGCTGCCGCGAACGCGGAATTTCCCCCGGTAGAAGTCGATGTCGTTGCGTTCATACCGGCACTGGATGAGCCTCTGAAGAATAGCCTGGCGCTCTATGGCCTGCCCTTCTTCGACATGGAGGAGCATTCCATAGTACGTCTCCGGCGAGCCGAGGCCATAGATGCAGGAAACGCTGGCGACTACGATGATATCCTCACGTTCGAAAAGGGCGTTCGTTGCGAGAAGCCGCATCCTGTCGATCTCCTCGTTGATGGAGGAATCCTTTTCTATAAAGGTGTCCGTGGAAGGGATGTAGGCCTCGGGCTGATAGTAGTCGTAGTAGCTGACGAAGAAATGAACCTCGTTCCCGGGAAAGAGCATCTTGAACTCGGCATAGAGCTGTGCCGCCAGGGTCTTGTTGTGGGAGATGATCAGGGTCGGTCTGTTGACGCGCTCGATAACGTTCGCCATGGTGAAGGTCTTGCCCGAGCCGGTGACCCCGAGCAGCACCTGGTGGGCAACCCCCTGCATGATATTTCCCGCGATCTTATCGATGGCCTCGGGCTGGTCTCCCTTAGCCTCGTACTCGCTGACGAGCCTGAAGCTTTTCATAACGCTATAGTTTAATGTCCTTTTGACGGCATGTCAAAAGGACGGCTTGAATCGCTTGAATCGCCCGAATCGTTGGAGAAGGTTCTTTATTGTCGTCATCCCGGACCTGATCCGGGATCCAGAGGTTTTCTAATCCGTATGTTTTCCCGTCATTCCGGACTTGGAGACTGTGTCGTAATTACCTCCACTGCGTCACCCCGATGAAAGCCGGGATGCCATGGAAGAGGACCTTGTCAGCGGGTTGTCGAACGTTAACGGACGTTTTCCTTCTTACGCGCTCAAGCGGTTCAGGCCGTTTCTTAATATTTCCTAAAGTCAGATGGCACTGTGTCCGATAAGGTTCTTAGGGCAGCAAGAGGAAAAGTGGTGTGCGGAAGCGCGTCTAAGCGCAAAAGCTCTTGACATGATGTCTGCAAAAGTTTAAAGATAAATCAATAATATAGTCCAAATCACCAAATCTTAGGAGGAAGGGGTTATGAAAAAGGTTTTGTTGTTTGCACTTGTCATGCTTGTGAGCATCGCATTTGTTGGCACCGGTATTGCTCAGGAAAAGGCGAAACCGGCCGCCGAGAAACCCGCAGTAGAGAAACCCGAGCCGGCAAAGGAAGAGAAACCGGCAGAGGCAAAGGAGTCTGAAAAGGCGGCAGAGAAACCGAAACCGAAACCAATGGCTGGCTTTGTGGGCAAGGTGACCGTGACGGAATCAGTATTCAAGACCATCACTGTTCAGCGCGGTAAAGATGCCGTCGTGTTTGACGTCGGCGCCGCAAAACTGAAAGGCTACAAGAACCTGGACGATATCACCGTTGGCGATAAGGTCGCCGTGCAGTACAAGAAGGGCGCCATGACAGTGGTCAAAATAGCGGGAGCCAAGAAGGAAAAGGCCGCCAAGAAGGATGCTGTAGCGAAACCGAAGAAAGAGAAGAAAGAGGGCGCGGCGGACGAACAGAAACCGGCTGGTGAAAAGAAACCGGCAAAGAAGGACAAGAAGGACGAGAAAAAAGACGAAAAGAAGGACGAGAAAAAGTAACCTTTTATCCAAGATAGTAAACATAAAAAACCCGCCTTCACTGCTCAAGGCGGGTTTTTTATGTTTAGGTTCAAGCTTCACGGGCAAAGGACAATTTCCGTTCAGCGGTGTATTACTCAGCAGCGGTGTTGACAACGGAGTGACCGATCTCTTCCGGAAGAGCCCGAAGGCCCAGTCATTTCGGCTTTCGCCGGATGTCTTAACGCGCGGGGGCGACATCCAGGAGATGGTGATGGTGCAGTTAAAATGCTGTGTCGCAGAAGAGGGCTTGGCCCTCTGATTCGTTAAATTTTGCATCTTCCCCGTCTCCACAATTACTGCCGCGAGATTCAAGAAGACCTGTGATTCACGGAGCGGGATAGGTGCGGGGGATGGTCTGAGTAAGCGAGGTTGGTGAGTATACGCATGCCTTCATGCCGTGGTAGCCGGGCAGGATGATGACGCCGGGAAGCGCCTTCCGGGGTGGATGTTGCGCTAAGAGCCGGTTCTCTTTCCGAGCCCCTGATCATGCCGGGTATTGGGGACAGGGATATCCCGCTGTCGGGGCTGGGATGGAGGGGAGGGAGTGGGTGCAAAGAGAAGTGTCACGATTGCTGACTGTTTGCCGGAAAATGACTCCTGTGGACGGAATTAGAAATCCAAACCCTACCGTGAGGTTTCGGTTCCGATGAGTGTGACGGCGGGTTTGGGATTCTGTGTCCGCCGGTTCTGATGGCTGGTAAACTGCAGGGATGGTCTTGCGGGAAGACCATCCCTGGAGAGCTTTTTTAAATTTTGCCTACAAAAATGAATGCGATAACCAGAGCGTAGATGACCAGTGATTCGATAAGGGCAAGACCGATAATCATCGGGGCAAAGATCTTTCCCGATGCGCCCGGGTTTCTGGCAATGCCTTCAAGGGCTGCAGCCGCAGCTTTGCCCTGGCCCAATGCACCGCCGAGAGCCGCAATGCCGATCGCTGCACCGGCACCGATGGCCAGCATGGCCTTCACATTTGAATCCAGGGGAGCTTTTGCAGCTTCTTCAGCCGCAAGCACAAAGCCACAGGAAAGAACGAGGATCAAACCGCTGAGCATCAAAATTGACACAACCTTTTTCATCACTATTCACTCCTTTCTTTTTTGTATTCTTGCATCATCATATTAGTGTTCATGGGAAACTGCACCTGCAAAATAGACCATGGAAAGCAATGTGAAGACGAATGTTTGGACAAAGGCAACAAAGAGACCGAGAAACATGAAGATGACCGGTATGAGCAGAGGGACAAGGGCGAAGAATATGGCGGTAACGAGGTGGTCACCGGTTATGTTGCCGAAAAGCCTTATGCCCAGGGACATGGGCCTTGCGATGTGGCTGATAAGCTCGATGGGGCACATGAGAATGCTGAGGATAACGTTGGCGTACCAGGGCATCATATCGCTGATGAACACGAATTGCCTGAGGTATTTAATTCCATGCTCCCGCAACCCGTAAAAATGGGTGAGGGCGAAGACTGTGAGAGAACAGGCGAAGGTCGTGTTTACATTGTCCGTCGCCGGCAGAAATCCGGGGATGAGACCCGAAAGGTTGTTGAAGAGAATGAAAAGGGCCAGCGTGCCGATGATAAGCATGAATTGCGGCCCCCGCTCACCCATATTTTCTTTAAGGAAATTCCTGAGACCCTCGACAATGATCTCGACAAGGTTCCTGAAAGTGAGCTTCTCGTCGGGAACGATCTGTTCTTCCAGCTTTTTCACTTGCCTGTAGCCGAGAAATACGATGAGAAGAAGGAAAATCGAAACGATGATTGCGTTGGACACGTGCGGCGGCATTGTTTTGAGGAAAGGTATGAATGACACCCAGGTAAAAGCTTCATGCCCCATGATCTTGTCTCCTTTGTGAACTGGAACTGAACACCGGTAATAATTGACTTACCAGAATGGATATAAAGACCGTTGAGAGACCCATGAGAAAATAGAAAGGCTTGACATTCCCATAAATCACGACAACAGTGAGAATTCCAAGGAGGAGGAGGAACTTTGCTGGAAGAGTGAGAAATAGATCTTTCTTGTCTATCTCTTGTTTCAGGATAAGCCGGGCTATAATTCTCTTGAGAAGTCTGAAGTTGAGGATCACGATGGCGCTGGCTACAGCGAAACTGAAGAAGGCCATGAGGTCGCGGGTAATAACCGCGATCGCTATGGAACCGAGCAAGAAAAGCGCCATGTTGCAGCGTTCAACCTGGGTTACGGTAATCTCCCTCATCGTCTTCCTTCTTGAGCCTTTTGTATGCCCGGTAAACCGCCCGAAAGGCGGCGATCATTCCAAAAACCATAAAAACAAACGTAAGATAAGGATACGTGCCCAAATATTTGTCAGCGTAGAAACCAGCCACAAGACCAATGACAACGCAGGCACCCATTTCAAGACCCAGCGCACTATAGTTAAGTAGTGTTCTGTAAATGTCTTTTTTACTGTCTTGAGCAGCCATTGTTACCCGCTTGCGGCTCTTTTCTTCTATCACAGGGAACGGACGATAGTCAACGTTATTTTTTTGATGTGGAAGAATGTATTTGCAAGGGTATAGGGGGTCTTATGACGGGAGATATTGAAAGAAAAAAGGAGAAAATACCCCTTCCCGCAGAGAAGGGCGGGCATTGTTATCGACAGTTCTCAGGCCTCTGTCGGAAGAGGTTCGCAGATCACACCCTGAAGTCCCGCGACGGAGCTGGTCTTCTACGGTGTTTACTTTGCAGGAGCCCGCGGATCGCTCCCTTGAGTTCCACGAAATCGGCGGACTTGACAAGGTAGGCATCGGCGGACCAGCTCTTGAAGTCCTTTCTGAATTCCTCGTAGGATGAGTGAAGGATCACGGGAACATCCTCGTACTTGCTCACGATGGGCGCCAGCACCTCCATGCCGTCCATGACGGGCATGACAATATCGAGAATGATGAGATCAGGTTTCAGACGTTTGAGGATGAGGAGCGCCTCAGCTCCGTTTGCGGCGTGTTTCGTCGTGTAGCCTTCGTCGCCGAGTTCCTCCGAGAGGAGCTTGACGAAATACTCATCATCGTCGACAATCAAAATCGTTTTTTCATGGTCCACAAAAACCCCCTCTGCCCTCGGGATACCCTGGTTCAGCCGCAGTTAGCCATAGCAAGATTTGTGCCTGCTGGTGTTGTATCCGTAACACTTGGAAATCGCTTAGCTATATACATGCTGGTGATAATGCCCTTTGCCGCTATGTGGGATTAATTGCCCCTATCATGTTCCTTTTAGCCCCATTTTCAGAAAGCGAAAAGGGCGAGCGGACAACGACGATGAGGGAATATGGTATACTTACCGTAAACTGAGCATCGGCCTCGTCCGCTTTACAGTCGCGTTCAGGTCGTTCAAGAGGGCATGTGTTACGTTTGATTGAAAACCATCGATGAACGGCTTCTTGCCGGGGAGGTTTATGAAACACGTCGAAGACAGGTTTGAGGGTGTGCCTTTAGGGAAGGAGAGACCTCCTGGAGTGGGCTCCCCCGGCGAGGGGGTGTCAGTATCTTGAGAAAAGAGAGGGGGACAAAAGGAAAGCTCGTCGCAACCACGTCGCACGCCGGGCGGGGGCTCCTCGATGAGGCTCCCGTAGGGCTCGTTGTTTTCGATGCTGAGGGATGCGTGCTGGACGCCAATCTGCCCATGGCCGATCTCCTTGGCGTGAAGAACGGATTCATTGCCGGAGCCTCCTTTTTCCAGTTTGTGGCCGCAGGATCGGAAACGGTCTTCCGGGGTTATCTGGAGGGGCTGATCGCTTCAGGGCGGGAGGAGCTTCGGGAATTGGCCCTTGTAAGGGAGGACGGGCTCTCGGTCTGCGCCATGGTGAGAGGCTTTGCAAGCAGAAAAGAGGGAGAATCCGTTGCCGTCATCCGGGCAGCCTTCATGGATCTGGGCGCCGGTGATGGACGCGAGGATCATCAGGCGGGACCGGCCGATGAATTGAAGGCATTTGCCGACAATGTGCTTGACGGCATCTTCCGTCTTGACCGCAAATTGAAACGTGTTTACGCAAATCGCGTCATGCTCGACCTTTTCCGCGGGGGCGGGGAAAGGCTCCCCGATTCTCTTGACGATTGGGACTTTTTTTCCGGCAAAATGATAAACCGCGTGAAGAGGTCGGCGCGAAAGGTTTTTGGCACCTCGCAAATTCAGGAACTGGAGGTGATCTGCGATAGGGAAGGGGGCCCAGGGTACTTCACGATGCGTCTTGTTCCCGAGGCCGCCGCCGATGGAAAGGTCGCCACCGTCCTCGCGATCATGCGCGATATCACTTTACTGAAGCGCAACGAGGCGGAGATAAAGACGGAGCATTCCTTCCGCGAGGCCATCAGCAGATCTTTGAGCATAGGTATTGGCGCCATCGATGACCAGGGCAAACAGATATATGTCAACCCTGCCTTCTGCGGGATAGTGGGCTGGAGCAAGGAAGAGCTGCTTGGCAAGCAGTTTCCCTATGTGTACTGGCCCTCCGACGAGCGCAGAAAGGCAAGAAGGATATTCCTGAAGATCCGCAGAGGGCGGAAAACGTCAGGCTCCTTCGAGCTCAACCTCCAAAGGCGGGACGGCACGTGTTTCGACGCCCTCATCATGTACTCGGCTTTCCATGACAATGCAGGCAACCGGATCGGGTGGATCGGGTCAGTGGGAGACATATCAGGTATCAAGCGAAAAGAAAAGGAACTCCAGAGGCTAAACAAGAACCTCGATACCATCGTGAGAAAACGCACCGACAGCCTGAGGGTCCAAAACCGTAACCTGAGAGACATTTTAATGGGTCTCAACAGGGCGCAGGAGGAACTTCGATTGTCGGAGACGAAGGTCTTACTGGAGAAGCAACGTCTTGAGACTATTCTCAACGTCGTCCCCGCCGGAGTGATAGTCGTGGAAGGGAAAGAAGCGCGGATAGCCTATGTGAACCGGCGCGCTCAGGGTTTTTTCGGACGCAGACCTCCGGCCGGGCGCGAGATGGTCGAGACTCTTGTTCACTTGAAACTCCTGAAACCCGACGGCGAGGCGTATCCCTATGAAGAGCTGCCTTTGAACCGCTCTTTGCTTGAGGGCGAGACGGTCAGGGGTGAAGAGATGGCCCTGGTCCGGCCCGACGGGCAGGTCGTTCCCATCCTCGCCAACACCACGCCTTTTGTGATCGGTGGCGAGATAGTGGGGGCCGTCGGGAGCTTCGTGGACATCACCAAGATAAAAAGGTCAGAAGAGTCCATCAGGACCCTCAATACGGAACTGGCCAAAAACCTGCTTCTCGTGGAAGACACGAACAAGGAACTCGAGGGCTTCGTGCATTCCGTTACCCACGACCTGAGGTCCCCCCTCGTCGTCATCAACGGATTCAGCCGCCGTCTGCTCGATCTTCCCCGTGAGGAGTTCGACGAGAAGAACCACGAATACATCGAATACATCAAGGAAACGAGTCAGAACGCATTGTTCCTTGTCAGGGACCTCTTGAGGCTCTTCAAGATCGCCAGGGGAGAGATAAATCTGACGATGGTGGACCTCGCGCAGATGTCCCGGTCTCTGCAGCAGTACTTCGGCGGTCTTTACCCTCGAAGGTCGATGAAATTGATCGTCGACGACAGCCTGAAGGTCACCGGGGATTATAACCTTCTCAAGATAGTCATGGAAAACCTGATCGGCAATTCCTACAAGTTCACCGCAAAGAATGACGGGGAAACGATAATCGAGGTGGGGTCCTACCGAACCGAGGAAGGCCTTGTCGTTTTCGTGAGGGACAATGGGTGCGGTTTCGATCTGACTCCGGCGAGGCGGATCTTCGAGCCTTTCGCCCGATTCCATAAGGAGACTGAGTATCAAGGCAGCGGGATCGGCCTTGCCACCGTGAAAAGGATCATACACCGTCACGGCGGCCGCATTTGGGCCGAAAGCAGACCGGGCCAGGGAGCGACCTTCTATTTCACGCTCCCTGAGTAAGAAAGTAAGAAAGGTGCCCGGTCATCCTGCTTCCGAGGGACTGTCGGCCCGGCCCCGGCCTACTTCTTAACCACCTTCTTTGCGTAAAGATCATCCTTTTCGTAAGCATAGGTTAGCGTCACGGTGTCACCCTGCTTGATGTCCATTATGTTCGTTTTCTTACCCTTCACCTGCACATGGGTCGCGTCCGTTACGATGGCGCCGACGACGAGTTCCCGCCCCCCGGCCATCGACGAGATCGCGATGCCCTTACCGTCCTCTCCTATGCCGATCACCTTGCCGGTAGCCGATCTGGTGCCTGGTTCCATAGACATGGCTGTCGCTGCGAACACGGCAAGTACAAAAATGATAAAGATGATGAATCCGACCGATTTCTTCATAATTGCCTCCTTTCTCCGGGAATTTTCAATTCCCCGAGTATTCGTAATGGGACCGCAAATTATCTATTGTTGTTACGAAACGTTTTGCCAGGCTTCTGTCCTGGGGGACTATCATCTTCTCTCCCACCAGTTCGATCACGAAATCCCTTCTGCTGAATTTACTTTCGATCATTTGATTCTTTTTCATCATGACTCTCGTCCATGTTTCCGGACTCCTGCCTGATACTCAGATCTTCCGAGCTTCGAGCAGAACAAAACCACTGCAGTCCGGTTCTTTCGGCGAGACAACAGGGAAACCGCGACATCCAGCCGCGGATAGATCAGGAATTTCAGGACATTACCGATGCGAAGAGGAGAAGCAAGAA
>Ga0351931_1013_pt1 | contig 47750 bp, 47 predicted proteins | sample BONcelT113001E11_FD_205818 | JGI IMG/M metagenome (GOLD analysis project Ga0351931, IMG submission 205818) | Enriched cells from coal bed in the Powder River Basin, Montana, United States - BONCAT cells T11 rep2 HSBNCT.T11.300.1.E11 ... | reverse complement strand
CCCCGATGTCGGCGGGCCTTCTGCCGCGGGCACCTTTGAGAATGGAGGCTCCCTTAAGGTCCTCTATCATACCCCGCGCCTCTGCGTCATCGACGGGGGCGACCCTGATGGACCTGTCGGCCAGGATCTCCACGTATATGCCGCCGAGGCCGCAAACCACGACAGGGCCGAATTCGTTGTCGAAGCGCCCTCCAATGATGACCTCCCGGCCTTGCGGGACCATCTTCTGGACCACGAAGCGCTTCGCGTCCATCCTGTCGAGGGCGCACAAAAGGCCTTCCCGGTCCCTGATGTCGAGGGATACACCCCCCGCCTCCGACTTATGCAGAACATGTCCCTCGCCCGACTTGAGTGCGAGGGGATACCCGAGGGCCTCTGCCCGCGCAAGGACCTCATCGCGGCTGCCGGCGGGGGCATTCTCCGCCACGGGGAGCTCCCAGCGCGAAAGCAGGGCGAAGCACTCGCCGGGATCGAGGAAGCGCCGGTCCCCGACACGGCCTCCCTGAGCCCGGGATGACCCATCCGGTCCCGGTGGAGCGGACCGTCCGCGCCTTTTCGCCTCGTAATGCCTCAAGGACCATTCGAGGGCCTTCACCGCCTGATCCACATCCGTGAAGACGGGAAGATCGGCCGCCTCTTTGATGCTGAACCATTCCGATCTGTTCGTTACGACGCAGAGGGCCACGGGCTTGTCATACACCGGCGTGATCCGCGACGCAAAGCGGACGAAATCCCTCACCTTGTCGCCGTCACTCTCGGAGCTGTACGTGACGACGAAGACGACCCCGTCCACTCCGTCCTCCTGAAGGGCCATCTCGAGGATGGAACCATATTCGCCGAGGTCGTAGACGTCTCCGATGTCCAGCGGGTTCGTCGCGGCGATAACGTTGAGCTTCTTCCGTGCTATCCTTTCGAAGAAGTCATTGGAGAGACTGGCGAATTCAAATCCGTACCTCCTGGCCGCATCGGCGCTCAATACCCCGTGGCCGCCTGACCGGGAGATAAGGGCAAGTCTTTTGCCTTTGAGCACGGGCAGGCTGAACACCTTGAAACAGTCTACCATCTCCTGAAAATTGGCCACCCTGATGACACCCGCCTGCCTCATGGCGGCATCGGCCACCTCATCGTCCCCGGCGAGGGCGGTTGTGTGGAATCTCGCTATCTCGCCGCTCGATGGGCTCCTGTTAGCCTTGAGGACCACAATGGGTTTGTCCGACGAGGCGACAAGGCCCATGAACCGTCTGCCGTCGGAGAAGTTCTCCAGGTAGAGCCCGACGACACCCGTTTCTTCGTCCCCGAGCATATACTCAAGGATATCGTTCTCGTTTGTCATGAGCTTGTTGCCGATACTGACAAGCTTCCTCAGACCCACGTTTTCGACGGAGCAGAGCATACAGGTATCGTAGAATACGCCGCCGCTCTGGGAGATGAGCGACGCGAATCCCTTCTTCATATACTCCGGGTCTATTATGAAGAACGGCAGAATGACGCCGGCTTCGAGATTGACGATGCCGAAACAGTTGGGGCCGACAATCCTCATGCCATAGCGCTGTGCTATCGAGAGCACCTCGTTCTCCAGCACTTCACGCTCGCCGGAGAACTCGCTGAAACCGCCCGATTCAAGGATCACGCTGCGTATCCCCTGTTTTCCGCATGCCTCCAGGGTTTCAGGCGCATACCGGGCTGGAACAAGCACCACGGCAAGATCGGGTGCTGCTTCGATACCATCGATGCCGGCCAGTATCTTCAGTCCCGCGACATGACCCTGTGCCATCCCCACCGGGTAGATCTCTCCCCGAAAACCAAAGCGTACAAGATTCTCCACTATGACACGGGCAAGATTGGACTTTGTCTCGGAAACACCGAACACCGCAATGCTTTCGGGGTAAAAGAATTTTTCCATCCTTGATCCTTCAGAAAAGATGATCGCTACGTGCCCCCAGTATAACCCGCGCGGAGAGCGAATACAAGGATTGTCGGGGCCTTCCGCCGCGTTGACATTGAAAACATCTCTCTGTTAACATAGTGAAAATAGTGCTGCCAGATTCTCCGGACCGATGGGAATAGGTCACTGTCCGATGCAATGCTCACAGAGAATCGCTAAGAAGGACGGGCAGGCTGGTAAAACAAAGGAAGGCATGTCATGACAAGGAAAGAGAAGGCTCTCGAAGCATTCGACGGCGGGCTTAATTGCGCGCAGTCCGTCCTTCTGGCATTCGCAGAGGAGATGGGGCTCGACCCCGAAAAGGGATTGAAGATCGCTAGCGGCTTCGGCGGCGGCATGGGAGCGATGGGCGGCACATGCGGCGCCGTCACCGGTGCCTTCATGGTCATCGGTCTCGGTTGCGGGAATGCATCCGCCGCTTCCAGGGAGGCCAAGCTTGCCACCTACGGAATTATACAGGGATTTGCCCGCGAGTTTGAACAGGTCCATGGATCAATAGTCTGCCGGGAACTTCTTGGCTGCGACATCTCGAGTTTCGAAGGATATGGCGAAGCCACCAAGAAAAACCTCTTCAAAACTGAATGCCCGAGATATGTGGAAACCGCTGTCGTGATACTCGAGAGAATACTAGGGAACTAACAATTGCTATACAACGCCATGAAGTTGAGTACATTTCGCGCGAAAGATGCTATACTGTATATCATGATCATCAGAAAGGTTGCCGCCATACTTGTACTTTTCATCTGTTTCTCCCTGACGGTCCCCGCCATCTCCGATGCACGGCGTTACTACGGACCCTACAGGGGATGTTACGGTTGCGGATATAGCAATGACTACTGGGTACCCGCAGCGGTCGTCGCGGGATCCATACTTGTCGGAGCCCTGGTAATAGGCGCAATGAACCAGAGCCCAAGACAACCGGCGGTCTCTTCACGGCCGCAGTACAGGGTCATCGACACAAGCCAGCCTTATGCCTCCCCTGACCCGGACTTTGTCGCCCGCTACAGCAAGAAGGAGGCTCCCGGTCAATGGATGATCGTCCCCGGCCAGCACGTCGGAGACAAGTGGGTCCCCGCGCACCGCGTCTTCGTTCCCAATCCTTAAGAGAATAGTCGCAGCCGCTTGAACGTCAAGGCAATAATACAGGGCGGAATGCAGGATAACTCCTGCGCTGAGAATGCCGTAGAATAAAGCGCGTCAATTGTGCGACAACCGGTTCTTTGCCGTTACCGTTCAAACCACTCAAGCTGTTCAAGCTGTCTTTTCTGGTCTAACGTTCCACGAATTTCCTGTAACACTCGCTTTCACGTATATTGTCAAAATCCTTTTCGCTTATCACCGGACGAACGTTGCGGACGTCCCCTTTTCCGTAAGCGGCGTTGAGCCATCTGCATGCCTCGGACGTGTCCTTCCTCAGAGACTCCACCCTTGCGAGAAGCATCATAGCGGCGAGTTGCCCCGGTGTGAGTTCCAGCGCCTTCTTGAGGTCCGCGACGGAATCATCGAGGCGGCCCATCTCTTTGTAGAGGGCTCCCCGCGCCACGCGGAGCCCCGAACTCATCGGGCTTAGCTCTATGGCCTTTGAAAGGTCTCCCTCCGCCTTGTCGGGCCGCTTATTGAAAACGTACATCAAGCCTCTCTGTGAATAAAGCATGGCCCGTGCAGGCTCGATTTTGATGGCCACGGAGAGGTCTTCGATCGCCCTTCCATACCCTTTCGTTGCGGCATAGATGTCCGCCCGCCCCTGGTAGGCCTGCCAGAATCCCGGGGCGATGTCTATCAGCCTGTTGTAATCCGCGAGCGCCTCTTCATAGCGCCTCAGCTTCTTCCGCAAAAGCCCCCGGCCCAGAAGGCTCAGGAACTCTTTTGGATTCAGCTCGAGTGCCCTCGTGTAGTCGTCGATTGCCTTGTGGTGATTGTTCAACGCTGCGTACGCATTTCCCCGGAAGCTCAATGCCCGGGCATTCTTTGGGTCCAGCTCGACGGCTCTCCCGAGGTCCACGACCGCCTCCTCGTATCTTCCTTCAACATAGGAGATCGTGCCCCTGTGAGCCAGCGCAGCCGCATTGCCGGGATTGATCTCTATCGCCTTCGACAGGTCGGCCCGCGCCGCTTCGTAGTCCTTCTTCATCTCAGAGATCTGCCCGCGGCCAAGATAGGATATATCGTTTTTTGCGTCGAGTTCTATGGCGCGGTCGAAATCCTCCATAGCCTTCTGTGCGCTGCCCTCACCCAAGCGGGCATATGCGCGCCAGGAGTAATGTTCGGCCAGCGCATCCTTCGGGAGTTTCCCCGACCCTATTTCCGCAGTGCATTCCCTGACCGCCTCTTCGAACCGGCCCTCCATGACAAGTTTCCGGCAATCTTCGGAAGCGCAGGCAACCGACGAAGTGAGCACAATCCCACAAACTACAGCGGCAATCATTACGGAGAGAAGTCTCATATTATCCTCCTGGCACAGGCATCCGGCAATCAAGCCTGTGGGCAATATACACTATTACGCTTGAATAGCAGGAGACATGGGGGGGAGCAAATTGCAGGAAAAACCTTCCACGATAGCCTCATCATCTTTGTGTCAAATTGATGCGGGATCCGTGGATGGAATATCGTTCCCGGGCATTCAGGCGAAGACTGAAGATCCTTGCCTGATGCACCGTCAACTGAAGATACCCACCGCCTTCTGGGCAATGAGAATGAAGGTTTTCGGGAAGATACCCATGTGCAGGAGGGCCCATATACAAATAACCATGACAAGTCCGTACTGCGGGGCCTTGTCAGCTGCGCCCGGCTCGCCGATGGTCTCCCTGAAATACATATACATCATGACCCTCAGATAGTAATATGCGGCCACAACGCTGTTGAGAAACCCGATAATCGCCAGCCAGTAGTACTCCGCCTTGACTGCGGTGCTAAAAACGTAGAACTTCCCCATGAAACCGGCCAGCGGCGGTACTCCGGCCAGTGACAGGAGGAATATGCTCATGCACAAAGCGATGAACGGGTGACGAACGCCAAGCCCGGCATAACTGTCGAGGTCACTGTTGTTGTCCCCCTTCTTCTGCAACACTATCACAACCGTAAAAGCGCCGATATTCATGAAGGCGTAGGCCATGAGATAGTAGAGCATGCTCGATGCGAGCGCCCGGTCGCCCGTTGCGAAAGCAACGAGAACATAGCCGGCATGGGCGATACTGGAATACGCCAGCATCCTCTTGATGTCGCGCTGAGCTAGCGCTGTAATGTTCCCCACGCACATGGTGAGAACCGCCAGGATCCAGATGACCTCAGACCAGCCGAACTGAAAGGGGATGAAAGCGGTGAAAAACACCCGTATAAGAGCCCCGAACGCCGCTGCCTTTACGCCTGTCGCCATGTATGCCGTGACAGAGGTGGGAGCGCCCTGATACACATCCGGCGTCCACATGTGAAAGGGCACCGAGGCTATCTTGAAGCCGAAACCGACGATAAGGAAACCCAGGCCTATTATGAACATCGTGGCCGAAAAGGGCTCCTTCATAAGAAAGTACTTCTTTAACTCCACCACGTCCATAATCCCCGTGGAGCCATAGATCATCGCCATCCCGTAGAGAAGAAATGCCGTAGCAAAGGCGCCCAGAAGAAAGTACTTCAGTGACGCCTCAACTGACGCGATGTTGCCTCTCAGGAGCCCGCACAGAACATAAATCGAAAGGGACATGACCTCGAGGCCGATGAAGATGGTGATGAAATGATGTGAAGACGTCATCACCATCATGCCGAGCACCCCGAACATCAGGAGCGAGTAGTATTCCCCCGAGCCGATGCCTTCGCGGTCCGCATATCCCAGCGAAACCACGCTCACGAGAATAAGGATGACAATAAAAAGAGCCTTGAAAAATGTTCCATAGTTGTCGATCGTATAGAGCTGGTTGAATACGTCCAGATTCGTTCCCCAGAGGTTCAATGTCAAATAAAGGGTGCAAACGGACCCGATGATGGAAAGCACACCGCAGACCTTCGAGGCGGAGGACCCTTTCGTCAGGGCGCCGATCATAAGCAACAGAAGTGCCCACCCTGTTAACATTATCTCGGGCATTATCCATCTAAACTCACTGGCAGGTATTATTAAAGCCTCCATTAACAGGCACCCCTATCGTGTCATATTCGTATTCGTTACTTCCCGGGCAATCTTCGCACCGGCCGTGCTCTGCTCCAGAACACGCGCCTCGGCGCTCTTGTTCTTCACGAAGGCCAGATACTCCGTTACCGACGTGTCCATCTTCTTAAGGAACATCTTCGGGTATACCCCCATCAGAATAATGAGGAAAACCATGCAAACCATTATGAGGATCTCCCGCCCGCCAAGGTCTTTCAGGTTCCTGTTCTCATCCTTCGTGACCACCCCGAACATGACCCTCTGGAACATCCAGAGCATATAGACGGCGCCCAGGATGACACCCGTCGTGGCGAGCGTTCCGTAGACCACGTTGCTCTTGAAGGCGCCCAGAAGGATAAGGAACTCACCCACGAAACCATTCGTCCCCGGAAGGGCAATTGATGAGAGGGTGATTATCATGAAAAATGTGGCGAATATCGGCATAACCTTCGCAAGGCCGCCGAAATCCGATATCATCCTCGTGTGCCTTCGCTCATATATCATACCGACGATAAGGAAGAGCCCGCCCGTAGAGATACCGTGGCTGAGCATTTGGTATATACCACCCTGAACCCCCTGCATATTGAAAGCGAATATGCCGAGCATGACATAACCGAGGTGGCTTACGCTCGAAAAGGCTATCAGTCTCTTGAGGTCAGGCTGCATCATACTGACAATGGCGCCGTATATGATACCGATAACAGCCAGTATCGACATGAGCGGGATCGCGTCGATTGCAGCAGCAGGGAAGAGGGGTATGGCAAACCGTATGAAACCGTAGGTACCCATCTTGAGGAGCACACCGGCAAGGATGACGCTGCCTGCCGTAGGTGCTTCCGTGTGTGCATCAGGCAACCATGTATGTACCGGGAACATCGGAACCTTGATCGCGAAAGAGAGGGCGAAGGCCCCGAACAGCCAGTATTGCTTCGCGATCGGGATGGCCGCCTTGTACAGTTCAAGGACGTTGAAGGTGTAAACGCCGGTGCTGTTGTAATAGAAGAAGTACAGGGTAAGGATAGCGACGAGCATGAGGACGCTCCCCGCCATGGTGAAGAGGAAGAACTTTATGGCGGCGTATATCCTCCGCGGTCCACCCCACACGCCGATAAGGAGGTACATGGGGATGAGCATCAATTCCCAGAAGACGTAGAACAGGACGAGGTCGAGGGCACAGAGCGTTCCGATCATCGCCGTTTCGAGGAAAAGGAAGGTGATGTAATATTCCTTAACCCTGTCCTCAATGGCCTTCCAGGAACAAAGCACGCAGATTACCGTGAGGAACGTCGTCAAAAGGACAAGAAGAAGGCTTATGCCGTCTATGCCGAGCAAGTAGCTGATGCCCCATTCGGGAAACCAATCCGCCTTTTCCACGAACTGCATCGTTTTCGCCGTGTCATCGAACTTCCAGAAGAGCGGGAGCGATACCGCAAGCTCGATCAGGGAGATGACGAGGGTAAAAACCTTGATGAATTGACTGTTCCTGCGATTGGCAAAAAGCAGGATCACTGCCCCGAGGAGCGGAAAATATATGAGAAAGCTGAGTATTGGGACCGACATAACCGTCATGCACACACCTTCACAAGATTCTCGAAATAAGATAGCCGATAACTATGATCGCACCGAAGATTATCCCAAACGCATAGCCCTGAACAAACCCGGTCTGTACCTTCCGGATAAGACCGCCGATACCCGACAGCGCCCCGGCCATTCCGTTTATGATGCCGTCAATGATCGTCTCGTCGACAAAGTTCTTGCACACCTTACCGACCTTGAAGAGACCCTTTACGAATACGAACCCATACAGTTCGTCCACGAAGTACTTGTTATGCACCAGCGTGAAAAGCCCCTGGAACTTCCGGACAAACTTCTCCGGGAGATCAGGCTTCTTAACGTAGAACAGCCAGGCGATGAATATACCCAGAAGACCGATAATGATGGCCCCTATCATGAGCTGCATCTCAACTCCGCCCCCTGCTCCGTGGCCCTCGGCCGTTGATGCGAAGGCGGTACTCACGATGCCGAAGCCGCCCGCCGAGTGCGTCGCGGCCACCGGCGCGTGATGACCAAACACCGGCTCGAGCCACTTCTCAATATGGTTCGATCCCCCCAGCAGATGGGGCACACCCACGTAGCCGCCGAAGATGCTCAGCACCGCCAGGATCATAAGGGGAATCGTCATGACCTTTGGTGATTCATGGATATGATGCTTCACCTCTTCCGACGCCCTGCATTCACCGTGGAACGTATTGAAGAACATCCTGAACATGTAAAAAGCGGTCAGGCCCGCAGTCAGGGCTCCCAAAGCCCAAAACCAGAAGCTGTGGTGCCTGCTGAATGCCATCCATAGTATCTCGTCTTTGCTGAAGAAGCCTGACAGGCCTGGTACGCCGGCGATGGCAAGGCAGGCGATGAAGGTTGTCCAGTATGTAATGGGTATCTTTTTCCGCAGGCCGCCCATCTTTCTCATGTCGAGCTCGCCGCTCATGGCATGCATGACGCTGCCGGCCGCGAGAAAGAGGAGCCCCTTGAAGAAGGCGTGGGTCATGAGGTGAAAGACACCCGCCGCATACGCCCCTGCTCCGACTCCGACGAACATGTAGCCGAGCTGGCTGACCGTCGAGTACGCGAGTACCCTTTTGATGTCATACTGGGCACATCCGATGGTCGCGGCAAAGAACGCGGTCAACAGCCCGACGACGGTCACAATAAGCAGGGTCGTCGGTGCAAGAACATAGAGGAAGTTCAGCCGGGCGATCATATAGACGCCGGCGGTAACCATCGTTGCCGCGTGAATGAGGGAACTAACCGGTGTCGGCCCCTCCATCGCGTCGGGAAGCCACACGTACAGGGGTATCTGTGCAGATTTTCCCGTCGCGCCCACGAAGAAAAGAAGGGTTATCGCCGTCGCCAGGCCCGGTCCGATGAGATGGACATTCGCCTGAAGCTCGGAAAATTTCAGCGTCCACACCCCGGCTGCCCCCAGCGTCCCCACCAGCATGAACACACCAAGGAGAAAACCGAAATCTCCGATCCTGTTTACAATAAAGGCTTTTTTGCCTGCGTTTGCAGCTGAATCCTTCTCATACCAGAATCCGATAAGAAGGTAGGAGCATAGCCCCACTCCTTCCCATCCCACGAACATGAGAAGAACATTGTCGGCCGTCACGAGTGTGAGCATCATGAATACGAAGAGGTTGAGATAGCAGAAATAGCGCCTGAACCCCGGGTCATCATGCATGTAACCCGCTGAATATATATGAATGAGAGAACCGACGCCGGAAACGATGAGACACATGATGATCGACAGCGCATCAATCCTGAAACCGATCTGCGTCTTGAAGTCGCCGGAAACGATCCAGTCGAAAACGGTCTTCTCATAAACCCTGCTTTCCGGCGCAAGCTGCAGGAACTGTACGAATATCGCCGCCGACACCGCGAAGGATGCTATGACAGAGAGGCAGGCAATCCAAGCGGTCAGTGTCTTCGGGAAACGAACCCCGAGAAGGCCGTTTATAAGAAACCCGATCGCGGGAAACGCCGGTATAAGCCAGATAAGGTCAGCCATTCGAAACCCCTTCTTTAACCCTTGAGCAGATTAAACTCGTCAACGTGTACTGTGCCCTTCAGCCTGAATATGAGCACGAAAATGGCAAGTCCCACCGCCGCCTCCGCGGCCGCAACGGCCATAATGAAGATAACGAAGATGGTTCCATCCAGTGAATTGAGGAAATTCCCCGAGGTGATGAAGCTCAGGTTGACCGCGTTCAACATGAGCTCTATGCACATGAAGATCACGATGGCATTCCGCCGTGTTATCACACCCACAGCCCCCACGGTGAACAGCACCGCCGAGAGCAGGTAATAAAGGGTCTGCGGTATCTCGGGCAACATTTCTCTCTCCTAATCGTTTCTTTTCCGGGCAAGCAGCACGGCCCCGACGATGCCTACGAGAAGCAGTATCGAGACGAGCTCAAATGCGAAGACATACTTGCCGTAAAGCAGGGTACCCACCGCCTGCGTATTGCCGAGCTCGGCGAGTTTCTGAGCGCTGTAAATCCCTTTCTGTCCTGAATCGCTATATGTGAACACCCCCGCCAGAATCTGCAGAAAGAGCATTATGGTAATGATCCCGCCCATAAGCTTCGCAAAGGAAAGCTTCCTTTCCCATTGCGCACCCCATTCGAGATGGATCAGCATTATTACGAAGAGAATGAGCATCATGACCGCCCCGGCGTAGACCATCACCTGGGCGACTGCGATGAATGTCGCATTGAGAAGCACATAAAGGATCGCCACGGAGAAAAAGGTCACGATCAACCACAGGGCACTGTAGAGGGGGTTTTTCCTTGTCACCATCATGAGTGACCCGCCTGTCGCCATGAGGGCCGCGACAACAAAGATAAACCATTTGAATCCGATACCGATGCCGATCATTTTTTGTCCTCATACATGGCAAGGAGTTTCTTCATGTCCAGCACAAAATCCTCTTTCCGGTAATGTGCCTGCTCATAGTCTTTGCCGAGATTGATGGCGTTCACCGGACAGGCATCCTGACAAAAACCGCAGTATATACACCGCCACGGGTCGATCTCGTATTTTATCGGATAGCGCTTCCCGTCGAACCTCTCGCCTATCTCCAGCGTGATGCACTGGTTGGGACAGGCCTTAACACACAGGCCGCATGCGACGCAGGCCGTTTCCCCGGCCTCGTTCTTCTTGAAGTAGTGTATTCCCCGCCATCTTTCGGGAACTTCGTGTTTCTTCTCCGGGTACTGATACGTTATGGGTTTCGTGAAGACACGCGTGAATGTCAACCTGAGACCTTTGAGGAGCGGCAGTATCTGTTTCATCACAGCACCCCCATTGCCACGAGGGCGGCGGTAACGACAACGTTAAGGAGGGTAAGGGGCAGGAGCACCTTCCATCCGAACTGCATGATATGATCGTATCTCAACCTGGGGAATGTCCCTCTCTCCCATATGAAGAAGAAGATAACGGCGAAGACCTTAATCAGGAACCAGAGCGGCCCGGGCAACCAGGGCCCCATCCATCCGCCGAGAAACAGCGTGGTTATGATCGCGGCGACGGTGAACATGTGAGCATACTCGGCAATCATGAAAGTCGCAAACTTCATGCTGCTGTATTCGATATTGAACCCGCACGCCAGCTCGCTTTCCGATTCCGGCATGTCGAAAGGAGTCCTGTTTATCTCTGCCAACCCGGCTATGAGGTAGAAAATGAAGCCGAAGGGATACTTCACGATGAACCACATTCCCTCCTGGGCTGAGACGATATCACGGAGATTGAGGGATCCAGCCAGGATGATGACCCCGATGACGGCCAGACCCAGTGCCACCTCGTAACTTATCATCTGAGCCGCTGCCCGGAGCGCTCCCAGCACGCCGTATTTGTTTCCCGACGCCCACCCGCCGAGGACGACACCGTATTCACCCAGGGTAGCGACGGCAAGGAGATACAGAAGTCCTGTATCAAGGTCGGCAACGACCAGTTTGATCTGCCTGCCCATGAGAGTAACGGTATCCCCGAAGGGGATGACGGCAAACAGGGAGAGCGCCGCGAAGAGGCATATCCCCGGTGCCATCACGTAGAGCGGCTTGTCGGCTTCGTCGGGTATGATGTCTTCCTTGAAAAAGGACTTGACGCCGTCCGCGATCGGCTGAAGAAGACCGAAGGGGCCTACCCTGTTGGGGCCGAGCCTTACCTGAAGACGGCCGAGAAGCTTTCTCTCGAGGAGCGTGGTGTACGCCACGAATCCCATCAGAACAAGCACCACAACGATGTTCTTGACTACCATTTCAATCAAAGTATAGAGCAGTTCCATGCCTTAACCTTTTTTTACCGTCACTGCGATGTGTTTACCGTATCCATCGGTCAGCTTCAATATATCCTGCCTGTTCTTTAACATCCTGTATTCGAGCACGCCCCTGCCAAGACCTTCCTTGATCGAGGCGGGCTGCTGCAGTGTTCCATGATCCGATTCGATGATGATCTGGCCGCCATCGGATATTCCCAGTGATACCGCGTCTTCCTGTGAGATGAACAGCTTGTCGCCGGCAACCGCGGGATTCTGGAGATATGCCGTCTTCGAATAAACACCCTTGCCCGCCAGGTGATGGTGGAAGAAGACGTTCCTCAAAACGAGGGTAAAGGGCTTTCCCGGCTTATCCTCCGCGGGCTTACCGGGTAGCGCGAAGTGAGCCTGCCCGTTCGTGGGCTTGAGCATCGCCCTGCCGTTCTCGTCAGCGACCAGAACTTCCTTCCCGAAGAGGACCGTGGATGCTTCCTGTTCATCTTTGTACAACCCCCCGCCAAGCCGGTCAAGGAGGAGCCGCAGAAACTCGAATCCCGGCGATGACTGGCCTTCCGCACGCACCACCTTGCGCATGAAGCCGTCTTCGGCGACATAGCTGCCGTCCTTCTGCGCGAAGCTGCCCGCAGGGACAACCACATGAGCGTATTCCGAAGCGCCCGACGGGAACACGTCACAGACCGCAACAAATGCCTTATTCTTCAATGAACCTTCCACGGCTTTGCCCGCAAGGTAGTGGAAGGGATCGTCCTCATATATGAAGAGACCCTCCGCCTCGTTCAGCACGTCCCCGGAAGATATCGCATCGGGCAACACGGAGAGAACACCCACAGCGTTCGACTGAAGGGCGGTGGGCATCACGGCCCCCGTCTTCTGGACTCCTTTTACGAGGCAGAGATTGAGGAGGGATTCCATACTTTCCATCTTGCTGCTGATGCCTGTGCCAAATATGACGGCAACGGAGGAAGCCGCGCCAAAAAGGGTATAGAACCTGTCGACGCTCTTTTCGTCGGCGCCGCTGTCTTTTGCGGCATCCCTTTTCCCTCCGGCCGTATAGCCTGCGAAACCGTCGAGTTTCGTGGCTTCGGTGTCATTCTTCTTGTCCGCGATCAATCGTGAGGCGATACCGTCAAAGAACAGCGCATCAGTGCCCGGGGCAACCTTCACCCACACGTCGGCCGCCCGTGTCAGTGATGTCGGGGAAGGATCGATGACGGCCACTTTCGCGCCGCCGGCCTTCACCGCTTCGCGCACCTTGTTGGCAAGAAGATGGTTGTTCCCGAGAAGATCGGCGCCCGCTACAACGACGAGATCGCATCTATCGATGGCGTCATATTCGTAAGGATAGGGGATACCCATCCGCCGCAATACCTCAAGCACTTTGCCCGTATGGTAATACCCGGCGGTCCCGAACCGGCTCTTTGAGAACCTGCCCGCGATCTGCGAGATCATGTAGGCCTCTTCGTTCGTCGACCGGGGAGATACGATGAAACCGATGGACTTGCCTTCCCTGTCCAGTTTCGTGAGGGCCGATGCGGTTACATCGACGGCCTCCGCCAGAGTAGCCTCGGCGGCTCCCGCACCCTGCTTGACCGTGGCCACCGCAAGCCGTGCTTCACTATTCGCAAAGTCGTATCCGAATCGTCCCATAACGCACAGGGAACCCTTGTTGGGAAGGTGCTCGGGAGTGGTTACGACCTTCGTTATGAACCTGTCTTCGTATACGTCGAGGTCAAGGGAGCAACCGAAACCGCAGTGGGGACAGGTTGTCGTCTGGCGCTTCGTCTGCCACTTCCTGCTCTTCAGAGAACTTTCCTGTTCCGTCAACGCTCCCACGGGGCACATGAAGAGACATTCGCCGCAGGAGATGCAATCCTCCGGCACTTTCGGAGTCATGGCCGCCTCTATGCCGGTCCCGGCAAGTTCCAGCACCTTGCGTCCCGAGACTTCCCGGCAGGCATGGACGCAACGAAGACACAGGACACACCTGTCTTCGGAGTATCTGATCAGCGCAGTGGCGTAGGGTTTCGCTTTTTTCAGCTCCCTGCCGGCGGTAAGGTCGACGCGTTCTATCTTGTGTTCGAACACGAGATCCTGCAGACGGCATTCACCGGCAGAATCACAGATGGGGCAATCAAGGGGGTGATTAATGAGGAGGAACTTAAGATACTCCTGGCGCATGGCGAAGAGTCTCTCCGACCGGGTCGTCACCGATATGCCTTCAACGGCGGCCGTGGTGCATGATGTCATCGGCTTCTCGTATCCTTCGATCTCAACTATGCAAAGTCTGCAGGATCCAATGGGGAGAAGGTTCTCATGGTAGCACAGCGTGGGAATGTAGATATCGTTTTCCCGTGCAGCCTCGAGTATCGTCTTGCCTTCCTCGGTCTTTATCTCTTTGCCGTCTATCTTGAGTGTTATCATTCCCGTTCCCTTTTCAGCCAACCGCAATCATGCCTATTCTGTAACAGCGAAGGCACCGTGACGCCTCCGCGATCGCCTCATCGGTCCGGAAACCCTCTTCCACCTCTGCGAAGGTCCATTTCCTGACCTCGGGGGCCATCGGCCTCAGAAGACGCCTTGCGCTGTCGCCCAGAAAACCGACGTTTTCGTTCTTATCATAAACCTTCACATCACTGAAAAACTTCACGAACCTCTCGCTCGCGCGGGCCTTCGGTTTCTCTCCCTTCAGGTATTCATCGATCTTCCAGGCCGCGCGTTTCCCATTGCCACAGGCACGGACGAGAACGTCGGGACCGGTTTCGCAGTCGCCGGCGGAGAATATGCCCGGCACGTTGGTCTCGAAGGTTTCCTGATCAACCTGGAAGGTGTTCCATTTCGTTATGGTAAAGTCTTCCCTCTTATCTAAGAAGGAGAAGTCGACGGCCTGACCGATCGCGGGTATGAGAATGTCCGTCTCGATCACGAATTCGGAACCCGGGACCGGGACCGGCCTTCTGCGGCCGCTCGCGTCGGGTTCTCCCAGTTCCATGCGGATGCATTCCACACCGACCACTTTGCCCTCCTTTTCGAGGATCCGTGAAGGATTGCACAGATAGTGGAACTCGACACCTTCTTCCTCCGCCTCGTGGATCTCCACGGGGTCCGCGGGCATCTCTTTCTTCGTACGTCTGTAAACCAGGTGAACGTCCGGCTTGCCTACGCGGAAGGACGATCTCACGCAGTCCATTGCCACGTTGCCGCCGCCGACAACAACGACCTTCTTCCCCTCGGGATAAGGGTCTTTGCCGTTGTTGATATCGAGAAGGTATTTCACGCCGGCTATAAAACCACGATAACCCATGTCCTCGCCCTCTACACCCATGGGCGAGGAATTGTGAGCTCCAACACCGATGAAAACGGCGTCAAAATCCTTGCGGATCTCGTCGATGGTTATGTCTTTGCCCAGGGTCACGCCATAACGCATGGTGACGCCGAACGACTCCACCAGAGCACCCTCTCCGCCGAGAATGACCCTCGGCAGACGATAGTCGGGAATACCTACCGCAGCCATGCCGCCCGGTTCGCCGAGTTTTTCGAAGACCGTCACGGGGTAGCCCATCCGGGCGAGGTAATATGCACAGGAAAGTCCGGCAGGACCGGCGCCGATAACGGCAACCTTCTTGTTCTTGTCTATCTTCGCTACAACGTTGCGCTTCACGCTCTTTTCTATTTCGTAGTCTGCAGCGAAGCGCTTGAGGCTCTTTATGGATATCGCCTCATCAATGTTCGCACGCCTGCAGTTGGACTCGCAAGGCCGGACACAAACCCTTCCGAGTGTTCCCGCAAGACAGGTGTTTTCCCGTATCGTCGCAAGTGATTCGGTGAACCGTCCTTCGCTTATGGCTTCCACGTACCTCGGGATATCGAGCTGCGTGGGGCAAACGCTCATGCAGGGGGCTGTGACGGATATTTTGTAATCGCCCGCCTTCGCCTTGCGCCCCTCGGCTATCGATCGGTCAAATTCGGGGCCAAAGAACGAAAGAGCCTGAAGGAGCGGGATGAAACCCGTCTGCCCGATCTGGCATTTCGAACCGTCCTTGATACCGGCGGCGATGCCCGGAATCCTTTCAAGGTCTTCCTTCTTCCCGCGGCCCTCGGCGATACCCCTCAAGATGTCCAGAATGACCTTGCTGCCGATCCTGCAGGGCACGCACCTTCCGCAGGATTCTTTCTGAACCGCCTCGGCGTACCTGACGGACATGTCGATAATATCCACACTCTCATCACAGAGGATGATGCCGTCCCATCCCATGAAGGCTTTAACGGGAAGACCCTTCTCAAACTCTCCGGGGAGTTTTACCTTCGGGGCTTCGAAAGACTCGCGGGCCTTGCCCCTGTTGTCTATTATCTCACCCTGCCAGGAACTGAAGATCACGTCTGCCATAATCAACCTTATTTATCTATTTCGCCGAGAACTATGTCGGCGCTTCCTATCGCTGCCACCACGTCGGCTACCAGTGATCCCTTGATCATTTTCGATATGGAGCCGAGATTGAGGAATGAAGGCGGGCGAATCCGCACCCGGTATGGTCTTTCCGAACCATCGCTGACGATGTAGAACCCAAGCTCACCTTTTGAAGATTCGATCGATACAAATGCCTCACCCTTGGGCGGTTTGATGCCATCCGACATGATCTTAAAATGGCGGATGAGGGCTGCCATGTCCTTCGATACATCATCCTTTTCCGGCGGCACGTATTCCGGCGCATCGGCCTTTACCGGCCCTTCCGGGAGCTTTTCGATGGTCTGCGCGACGATCCTTATGGACTGCCTCATCTCCTTGAGCCGGACAAGGTACCGGTCGTAAATATCACCCACCGTTCCAAGAGGTATCTCGAAATCAAAGTCCTCGTAGCTCGAATAGGGATATGCCTTGCGGACATCGTAGTTGATACCGGACGCACGAAGCATGGGACCCGTCACACCGTAACCTATGGCATCCTCGGCACTCAGGGGACACACCCCTTTCAGCCGCCTCTTCCATATTACATTCTCAGTGAGCAGCGTTTCATATTCGTCGATCCGGCGCGGAAGCTCGTCGATGAATGCCTTCGCCTCCCCGAGAAACCCCTCGGGAAGCTCTTCCCTGAGCCCGCCGAAACGTATGTAGTCAGGCATCAACCTGGCGCCCGCAACGGTCTCCAGCACCTTGAGACAGTTCTCTCTATCGCGGAACCCGTAGAAGAGGACCGTCATGGCACCCATATCGAGAGCGTGCGTCGACACCCAGAGAAGATGGGCGGCGATGCGCTGAAGCTCACTCAGCATCACACGGATGTACTGGGCCCGTTTCGGTATCTCGATGCCGAGAAGCTTTTCCACGGCCAGGCAGTAGACCAGGTTATTCGACATGCCGCTCGTGTAATCGAGCCTGTCCGTAAGAGGCAGCCCTTGCCAGTACGTCCTGTTTTCGAAGATCTTTTCTATGCCGCGGTGGAGGTACCCCATATGAGGGGTGCTTGAAACTATCGTTTCGCCGTCAAGCTCGAGCACTACCCTCAGCACCCCGTGCGTGGCGGGATGCTGCGGCCCCATATTGATCGTCATGTACTTGGTTTCAGCCATTTATTCCTTCTCCAGATCCACTACGAAGGGCTTGTCAAAATCCTTGCCTTCGAGGGGAAACTCCTTGCGCAGAGGGTGGCCTTCGAAATCGTCTGGGGTGTATATCCTGCGCAGATCGGGATGGTTCGCGAAGGGCAGACCGAACATGTCGTAAATCTCCCTTTCCAGGAAATCGGCGGCCGGCCAGAGATCGCTTGCCGTTTCGATGCCCTCGTCACCCGTTCTCGTCTTCACGACTATCCTTGCGTTGTTCTTCGTCGAACGGAGGATGTATACGATCTCGAACCGCGGTTCCTCACCCATGTAGTCCACGGCAAAGAGATCGACAAGCATGTTGAAGGAAAGATCCCGGTCGTACCTGAGATGATCGAGGGTTTCGCGTATGCTGCCCTTGTCGACCATGGCACTCGGTTCACCGGGCGGCGTCGGGACGATCTTGATTCCTGCCGCCTTACCGGAGAGTATTTTCAAAAACTCGCTGTTATCACTCATGCGCTCTTCCCGGGCAATGAAATCAGAGGTCTGTCTTTGATGGACTCTTTCTGGATCTTTTTCTGAAGCTCTATGATGCCCTTCAGGAGGGCTTCCGGCCGCGGAGGACATCCGGGGATGTACACGTCCACAGGGATTATCTGGTCAACTCCCTGTACCACGCTGTAGGATTTGAAGATGCCGCCCGATGATGCACAGGCGCCGTATGCGATGACCCATTTAGGGTTCGGCATCTGTTCGTAGATCCTCTTTACGATGGGGGCCATTTTTTTCGTCAGCGTTCCGGCCACTATCATGAGGTCCGACTGTCTTGGCGAAGGGCGGAAAACCTCGGCTCCGAAACGGGCGATATCGTATTCCGCAGAGCTTGCGACCATCATCTCAAGAGCACAGCAGGCAAGGCCGAAAGTGACAGGGAAGAGAGAGTTCTTCCTGGACCAGTTTATGGCCCAGTCAATGGTTGTTACCAGTACGTTCTTTTCTATTCCCATTCCAATGCACCTTTTTTCCAGACGTAAATATACCCTATGAAGAGTATGAATACGAAAACCAGCATTTCAATGAATCCGAAGAGCCCGAGGCGACGTGCGATGACGGCCCAGGGATAGAGAAAGATTATTTCAATGTCGAAGACGAGGAAGAGCATGGCCACGATGTAATACCGGATGGTCATCCTCCTGCGGGTGGGGCCGACTGTGGTCATGCCGCATTCATAGGGGGCGAGTTTTGTTCTGCTTTTGGTTCTGTGCCCGAGAACGTGTGAGGCACCGATTATCACGACCGCGATAATTGCGGCAAGGCACATCATGACAAAGATTGCTACGTACTCGAGCATGTCTCAGATCCTCTTCGAAGTGTGTTGCACAACAAAAAAACTTAAAGGCAGAAAATGAAACTATTCGATCACTTTGTTCACAATTTCACAATGGGAAACTTTACTCAATTGAGAAAGATTTGTCAATCATAAAATACCCCGATATTTGTTTTTTGTTTGTCCCTGGAAGAGCGGTGCGAAGAGGGGTTTATTATCGTTTAACGTTAACTATTCAGATGAGTTGCAGGTAGGCGTCGGAGAATCATCGCACCTCGATATAGTCATAACCCTTAATCTTCTTTATGAAGATATCTTTCTTTTCCGCAGGAACGTTGATCCGGTACACCCCTCTGGGAAGGGTATATCTTCTGAGATGAAGATTGTTGGTCCTGAAAGTTCTGTAAGGGGCTTCCATCGCCTTTGCGAGGATGTGAGAATGGAATTCCTGGCTTGCTTCGATGGTCACCTCTGAGAGGGCCACGGGACGATAGAGATCCTTGTCGTCTATCTTTATCCCATACCGTTCACGGTTCGCAATGATCTCCTTCAGGGCGAGAACCCTGAATACATACCGCTCCGTCTCTTCAGGCAGGTACATATCGAAGAAATCCCTGGTATCCTGATTCTGGATGACCTCACGCACACGCCCCGGGCCTGCGTTGTAAGCGGACATGGCGAGAAACCAGTCGTTGAATTCGCCGTTGAGCCTTTTCAGATGGGTCAAGGCTGAACGGGTGGCCCTTTTCACATTATAGCGCTCATCGATATGGTCGTTGACGAGAAGGCCTTCGCGCTTGCCGGTCTCCTTTATGAACTGCCACATCCCGGCTGCGTTCGCCCGGGAGACGGCCCTCGGGTTCAGGTAGCTTTCAGTCACCGCGAGATAGATGAGGTCCGAAGGCACGCCCATGCGCTGCACCTCTTCGGAGATCATGGGAAGGTACTTATAATAGCGCTTGATGACAATTGTCAGCAATCCCTTGTTTTCCAAAAGCTGAAACAGTTCGCGTTCGAACCGTTCCCGGATATCTCCCCTATATAGGGGAATTTTCTTGTCGCAGAGCATCAGGTTGTCGGGCAGGGCGTCGAGATTGAAAAGGTCGGCCTGCCTCTGGAGCCTCATCACATCCTTCTCAACATCGCCCAGCCGTTTCTCCATGGGACCATACGCCTTCTTCGGCGCGCCCTGGGCTGATAGGGCCGGCGCCTGGAAAAAACAAGCGACGAAGAGGACAACGGGGATAACAGTCAGAAAAATAACAAGGCGGGCGGCTTCCTTCCCGGCGCGCCGCATCATCACCCTTCCATGCATCACGATTCCTCCCTCACCATCTTCGTCAGGATGGAGATCCTGTTTCCCATGCGCTCGATGATGCGTTTCATCTCTATCTGCACAGCGGCAAGGTTGTCATATTTTTTCCTGTAGAGCGCCTCGATCTCATTCTTCCAGTGATCGACGATCTCGATCTCCTTCCTGTTCATCTCGGTGTCAAGTTTCTTCCGGAGCTCGCGCATCATTTTTTCATTGATCTCCATAGGTCTCCCTCTCTTTCCTGTTCACTATGTACCGGTACAAAAGGATAAAAAGCACAACGAGACCGAGGACCACCGGCACGATCACTGTTTCATACTTCTTGATGTCATCGACAAAAACAAAAACGACCTTTCCGAAAAGGTACCCTATGAGACCCACGAGAATGCTCCAGCAGACCGAATTGAGAACGCTGAACAGGAGGAACCTGCTCACCTTCATGTTCGTGCATCCAAGGAGGATGAGGACAACGGCCCTTATACCCACAAGAAATCGGATGATGAATATAATGAAATTCCCGTAATGCTTGATGATCCTGTTGGCGAGGGGTACTTTGCTCCTCATGAATTCGAAACGGTCTATGATGGTCCTTCCGAAGCACCTCCCTATGGAGAAAAACGTGCAGTCCCCGACCAGGGTCCCGGCAAAGGCGTAGAACATGACCATGAAAATGTTCATGTATCCCAGTCGCGAAAAGATGCCGCCCAGAAGGACCGTCGTTTCGCCTTCAAGAAAGGTACCGACAAATATGCCGATATAACCGTATTTTGCGATATAAGCTTCCATGCCGCGAAGCGGTGAGCCCTTCCAAAGGATTCTCGATGAGACCCTTTTCCGGCGAGCGCTTCATGTCCTCCTTGTGGTCATCCATTTTATATGGATGTCATGGAATGGTCAACAGAACATTTTTGTCGTTCCACCCGAGAAACCGCAAGGAACCTCCCGAAAAGTCCACGCTCAGGGGTCCACGGTCTTCTGTTTTTCGACCATCTTCACGAGAATTATGCCGATCTCGTAAAAGATATACATTGGTACCGCAAGGAGCGACAGGTTGTACACATCGGGTGTCGGCGTGATGAGCGCCGAGGCGGTGACAATCCCCAGAATGGCATATTGCCTCGTGCGTACAAGCATTCTTGCCTTGACGATACCAAGCTTTCCCAGTGCGAGCAGGATAAGGGGAACTTCAAACGTGGTTCCGAATGCAAAGGTCATGGCCACGGAAAAAGCAAGATAGCGTTCCACGGATATCATGGCCTTGAGGGCCTCACTCTCATAACCTGAGACGAGGAACTCTATCCCCGAGGGAAGCACTATCTTGAAACAGAAAAAACTGCCCCCGTAAAACAGGATTATCGCGGCGAATACAAGGAGGTACCCGTAGACGGGCTTGATCCTGTAAAGGCCCTTCATCTCGTGCCAGGCGAGAAAGATGATGACGGGGAGAGCGAAGAAAACGCCGGCAAAGAGGGCAAGCTGGACGGTGGCGAGGAAGACTTCCTGGATGGTCAGGTAATAGACCTTGATACCACTTGCCTTGACGAGGAGAAGGAGCATTTGCTTTGAATAGATGAAACTCACGATCCCTGCGGCAGCGATAAAGGCCAGAGACTTGAGGAAAACCCTCCTGACCCCCGTCAGGGCGCCTATGATCTTTTCCCGTTCCATATGGATCCACTCCGGGAGGTTCCCAGCGATATAATGTACTTCAGTGCGTCCTCCGTCCCCATATCAAGAAGAATAAGGTCTTCCTCCCTCGCGAGGATGATGTATCCCGATGTGGGGTTCGGTGTGGTGGGCACAAAAACGGAGCAATGCTGCAACCCCTCGATCTCCACCCTGTTCGTGACGAGACCTATCGCGTACCGTCCCGGAAAAGGGAATTCGATGAGAACGACCTCCTTGAAGGATTTTATCTTCTCCGATGAGAAGGCCTCCATCATGTCCTTTGTGGAGCCGTAGATACTCTTGACTATGGGGATCTTCTTTACCAGCCTTTCCCCCCGGGAGAAAAGGGTCTTCCCGAAATAGTTGGAAACAAAAAGGCCGGTGAAGTAGGTGATAATGACAAAGATAATGCAGGCCGTGCCCGTCACATAGACCTCGCGCTGAAAGACCTGAAAGAAAATACTCCTCAAGGCCGGTCCTACGAAACCCTCGATGAAGGAAACGACGAGGTAAACGATATAGGCGGTGACAATAAGAGGGATCAGCACCAGAAGCCCGGTGATGAACTTCTTTTTCACGTGATTTGCCATGCCCATGGTGTCGACATACTATCGTCGGAAAAGACGAAAGTCAATTAAAAGACCGTTTGAATCGCTTGAACCGTTTGAAGACAAAGAAGAAAACAATGTCTCTAGATGCCGGGGTCTGTGACCTCCAGGAACTCTTTCAATGCCTCGGCGGAGACTAGGGGTTCGTGGCAGGTGGTTCCGATGCAGGGGATGACAATATCTTCGCCGGTGACGCCCCAGGCGAGACATGCGTAAGGGTGACGCGTGAAAAGGGCCGCTTCGGCAAGCTGCGATCCCGACTGCGCCCGGATCTCAAGCTTGATCATTCGATAGAAGGCATCGAGGGCGCAGAAATAGTAGCCTCCATGAATTGCCATGAGGGACGCCTCCGACGAAAAGGTTTCCAGTGAACTCTTCGCGTATTTCCGGTACCTATCGTCACCGGAAATCGCGGCGAGCTTGAGGAGTACGATTATGGCAAGGGAGTTAGCCGACGGTCTCGGCACGTCCTCGATACCTTTGAGCCGCAATCCGATGATCTCTTCCCCGGTATCGAAGAACCCCGCCTCCTCATCGTCCCAGAAGCGGTCGATGCACCTGTCGACGAGGCTTCCCGCCTCATCGAGATAATTCCCTTCGCCCGTCGCCTCATGGACGGCAAGAAGGGCATCGCAGAAATACACATAATCTTCGAGAAGGGCCTTCACACCCTCGCAGTGATATAGTTCCCCGTCCCGCATGTTCACTTCACGGACCCGATTGAGGCTCAAAACAGCCCGGTCGAGAATGGTTCTGTCGCCGAACGCCCTGTAGGCCTTGCAGTAAGCCGATATCATCATGCCGTTGAGAGACGTGTAGAGGGCAGTGTCGATGAAAGGTTTTTGCCTCTTCTCCCGCTCGGCAAGAAGTTTCTCTTTCCCCCGTGTTAGGATCTCTGCCAGCTTCATGGCATCCGTAGCCGTTTTCACGGCGATCTCACCAATGGTTTCACGGACGGAGAGCACGACCTTGCCCGCGTCATGGTGCACCGCGTTCTGCGGATTGAAAAGATACATCGACAACACCCGGTACTCCTCATCGCTAAGGCTCCGCCTGAAATCCTCATCGGTCCACGTGAAATACCCCCCTTCGTCATCGGGCGTCACGTCGGCATCCATGCTGGCGTAAAAACCGCCCTGGGGATGAGAAAGATCCTTATCGACAAAGGCGATGATGCCGCGAGCCGTATCCTTCAGGTAAGGGTCGCCGAAGAGCCTGTAGGCGTCGCAGTAATTCCTCAGGAGCCAGGCGTTGTCGTCGGCCATTTTCTCGAAATGAGGCACACCCCATGCGTTGTCCGTCGAGTAGCGATGAAAGCCGCCGCCGATCTGGTCGTGGAAACCGCCTTCCGTCATCGCCGAAAGAGTCTTCTTCAGCAGGAAGGCAAGGTTTTCGTCAGAGGAAAAGAAATACCTCCCCAGGAGAAACTCCATGGCGCCGGACATGGGAAATTTCGGGGCGCTACCAAATCCTCCGTGGAGCTTGTCAAAAGCGGCCACCATCTCTCCCACCGCCTCATCGATGGCGGCGCCCGTAAGAGGCCCTCCCGGTGTCCTGTCCCTCTTCAGAGCACCAAGGAACATACCGCCTTGCTCTTCGATCTCATCCCTCTTCTCCTTGTAATACCGGCTGATCGCCACAAGGACCGTTCCAAAACCGGGCATGCCGTAACGATCAACGGGAGGGAAGTAGGTCCCTCCGAAAAACGGTTTCTTGCCGGGGGTCAGAAAGACGCTGAGCGGCCATCCTCCGCCCTGCCCCATCGCGGCCACGGCCTGCTGGTACCGGCGGTCAATGTCGGGCCGCTCGTCCCGATCAAGCTTGATGGCGACATAGTGCTCGTTGAGGATCGCCGCCACACCCTCATCCTCAAAGCTCTCCTTTGCCATGACATGGCACCAGTGGCACCATATGGCCCCGGAACTCAGGAAGACGGGTTTGTCTTCCCTTTCGGCCTTATCGAACGCCTCTTCCGACCAGGGGTGCCAGTCTATTTTCTGATGCGCGGCGTGTCTGAGATATGCCGACCTCTCCCCGGCCAGTCTGTTCATTGTACCCTCCTTTTGGCGAAACGCCGAGATACGTCATGAAATATCAGCATGAAAGGGAATAGTGTCAATGATTATACACGATAAGAGACCGGGGAACAGGTTGTCCCTGATTCTTTTTGTCATGCATAGTGTAGTCTCCCCTTGTCACCCATCCTCCCGTGGGGCATAATAGACACGAAGAACGACTTGACAAGGAGAGAAGACCATGCGACTTGGTTTACGTTCCGGGGTGTTATCGGCGCTCGGCCTGGCTGTCCTTATTTTTCTTTCTGCGAGAGGGGAGGCAATGGATCTTATCTTTAAAGATACGCAATACTCTTTCCAGACCCTGAGGGCAATATCCGCGACGGCCGGCGGTGCGGCGGATATCGGGGAATGTCTCAAGACTGCATACCGCATCAGGGAAGGCGATGACGAGAGCTGGTACCGCGAGTGGCTCGCCACGGCAGAACAGCGAAGAAAAATGGCCGACGACTTCGCAGCACGAGGCAAAACCGTGAGTGCCTTCCGGGAATATTTGAAAGCGGCGAATTATTTCAGGACGGCCGAGTTCTTCCTCCACAAGAACTCCGAAGACCCCCGCATACTTGCCGCCTGGCGCCAAGGCCGTGAGAGTTTTCTCAGGGCGGCGAAACTTTCCCGGGCACCGATAATTCCGGTAGAGATCCCCTTCGAGGGTACGACCCTCCCCGGATATCACTGCCTCGTTGACGATCGAAAGGTGAAGCGGCCTCTCCTCATCATCCAGACAGGCTTCGACGGGACCGCGGAAGAGTTGTACTATTCCGTGGCAGTCTTCGCCCTTGAGAGGGGATACAATTGTCTTCTCTTCGAAGGACCGGGACAGGGGCGGGTCATCCGCGAGCAGAAGATACCCTTTCGTCCCAACTGGGAAACCGTGGTCACGCCCGTCATCGATTTCGCCCTGAAACAGGCGGAAACGGACCCCCGGCGTCTGGCGATAATGGGGATCAGCTTTGGAGGATACTTCGTTCCCAGAGCAATGGCCTTCGAGAAGAGGGTTCCCCTTTGCATTGTGAACGGGGGCGTCTACGACTTTCACCTGTCGGCGCATCTTACGCCTGAACTCGAGAAAATGCTCGACTTAACGGAGGGCGCCGGGGCCATCGACAGGGAGGTCTACGCAAGGATGGAAAAGAACCCCTCCTTGCGATGGGCCGTGGGCAACGGTATGTTCACCTTCCACGCAAGAGGGCCGGCGGAGTGGTTCAGAATGACCAGAGACTATACGCTCGCGAATGTTGCCGACAGGATCGCCTGCAGAATGCTTGTCATCGATTCCCAGGATGACAGGGACATGCCGGGCCAGTCCCGTATGCTATACGAGGCACTACAGTCTCCCCGGGATTACATGCTCTTCACCAGGGAAGAAGGAGCGGAGGAGCACTGCCAGGTAGGGGCTTCCCTCATATCGAACGCGCGCATCCTCGACTGGCTGGATGATGCGATGGAGAAAATACAATGATGCATGATAAAGGCCCGGGTTACGAATTCCGGCGTGGTCCTCATCACGCATCATCCATCATGTAAGAACACAGCGGCTCTTCCTCGAGGTAATTTCCCGTCGCCGCGTAGGCGCGGGCGCGGCAGCCGCCGCAGATCCGGATATAGCGGCAGGCGCCGCATTTTCCCTGATATGATGCAAGATCGCGCAAGCGCCTGAAGACTTCCGAGCCTCCCCAGACCGATCTTACGCCGTCTCTTCGCACATCGCCCGAATTTGCTTCCAGGTAACCGCAGGGCTGGGCGATTCCGCGGTGAGAGATGAACATAAAGCTTTTTCCCGCCAGGCACCCTGTGCTTTTCGGCGTCCCGCCGTCTTCCTTGACTATGCGATAGTAGTGCGGGGCGCAGGTCACCTTCATCTCCAGTTCGTTCTTTTTCTCCATGTCGCGCAGTAGGTGGAGCACTCTCTCGTAGGCCGCTGCCGATAGTTCCTTGCCCTTGAGACCAGTACCCCTGCCCACAGGCACGAGGAGAAAAACGTGCCAGGCGACGGCCTCCAGAGACTTGGCGAGCCTGTAGATTGCGTCGAGGTCATAGACATTGAGGGTCGTGACCGTCGTGTTTATCTGGAATGGCAGATCTGCCTGATCGAGGATCTGTGCCGCCCGTGTCACGGCCTCGAAGGAACCGTCGACACCGCGAAAGTTGTCATGGCCTTGCCTGTCCTTTCCATCGAGGCTGAGACTCACTCTTTTTATGCCCGAAGCCTTGAGTCTCTTCGCCGCCGCCTCGTCAAGAAGGGTGCCGTTGAGAGCAATCACCATTCTCAACCCCCTGTTGTTCCCATACTCGATGATCTCGAAGATATCCGGTCTCAGGAGGGGTTCCCCGCCGGTCAGGATGACCGTCGGTTGTGAAAAGGAAAGAATGTCATCAATGATTCTCTTGCATTCTTCCGTCGACAGCTCGCCCTCGTAAGGGCCCGATGCCGCTGACGCACGGCAGTGGACACAGGAAAGATTGCAGTTGCGCGTCAGTTCCCAGGCGACCATCCTCAGAGGGTATGTTCTTTCGCCCATGTACCGATCTCTTTTGCGAAATAGGTGATGACGATGTCCGCACCGGCACGCCGGATGCTCGTCGTGGATTCTATGACAGCTCTCTTGAGATCGAGCCAGCCTTTCCCGGCGGCAAGCTTTATCATCGAATACTCGCCGCTCACGCTGTAGGCGGCCAGCGGTATATTGAACTCGGTTTTCGCCTGTCGGACGACATCAAGATAGAAGAGTGCCGGCTTTACCATTACTATATCGGCACCTTCCTCGATATCAAGGGCGATCTCCCTCATGGCCTCGCGGCCGTTGGGCGGGTCCATCTGGTAGGACCTGCGGTCGCCGAACTGCGGGGCCGACTCCGCCGCCTCCCTGAAAGGACCGTAGAGACAGGATGCATACTTGGCCGCGTAGCTCATCACGGGCACACTGTAGTCTCCGTGGAGGTCGAGCATCTCCCTGATTGCACGCACCCTGCCATCCATCATGTCCGAAGGCGCGACCATGTCGGCGCCCGCCATGACGTGGGTAAGCGCACTCTTTGCCAGGAGCTTCAAGGTCTCGTCGTTGTCGACGTAGCCGTTCTTTACGATGCCGCAGTGGCCATGGCTCGTATACTCGCACATGCAGACATCGGTGATGACAAGGATGTCGCCGCCGAAGCGCCCCTTGATGGCACGCACCGCCTGCTGGACAACACCGTTCTTGTCGTAGGCGCCACTGCCCGCCTCGTCCTTTTTCTCAGGTATCCCGAAGATGAGGACGGCCGGCACACCTGCCTCGAGCACCTTATCGATCTCCCCGAGGACCCCGTCGACGGAAAACTGGCTGATCCCGGGCATGGCATCAATGGGCACCTCCCGTTCGCTCATTTCCTTCACGAAAACGGGGTAGACGAGGCAATCGGGCGAGAGGGCGGTTTCGCGCATCATGCTCCTGAGTTTCTCGTTCTTCCTCAGCCTCCTCGGCCGGTACGTCGGATAGTGCATGAGACCTCCCTAAGAGATAATGACCAATGACCAAATTCCAATAACCAAGAAAATAAGAATCACCAATGAACCAGGCGCCAACGGCCAAAGAAAAAACAATATCCAATAACCACATCAAACAGTAATGGCCACCCGCGCATGCGGAATGCAGTTCCTCTTACCTTTGCCTTTGTTTGGTTATTGGTCAATTGGTCATTCTCCCTTATCCGGTCATTGGGATTTGGTCCTTACTTATTATCTTCTTATCTCTTCTTCCGTCAGATAGCACTGCGGGTCTTCGGCCCAGAGGTCGCCTGTCGCCGCTTCGGCGCGGACGCGGAAATTGCCCGCGCAGACATCGAGCCATTTGCAGGAGGCGCAGCGGCCGGTTATGTATTTCTTCTTTTCCTTGAGTTTCGCCATGACCGGGTCCGTGAGGTCCGTCCAGATCGCGCTGAAGGGCCGCTTGCGGACGTTGCCGAAGCTGTAGTGTCTCCAGAACTGGTCGGCATGCACGTTTCCCCTTTCGTCGATGCAGGCGATGCCGACACCCGAAGAGTTTCCCTCGTTCATCCTGAGCAACTCCAATACCTCTGCGGCCCTTTGCGGGTCCTCTTTGAGGAGCCTCAGGTAGATGTAGGGACCATCGGCGTGGTTGTCCACGGTGAGGACTTCCGGTGACCCGCCCCTGTCGAAGAGAGCCTTTGTCCTGTCCATGATAAGATCCACTGCGCGGCGGCTTTCATCACGGGAGAGATCCTCGCCAATGAGTTCAGAACCTCTTCCCGCATAGACAAGGTGATAGAAACAGGCACGCTGTATATTCTCCTCCTCGATGAGGTCAAAGATCTTTGGAACCTCATCGATGTTCCTCTTGTTAATGGTAAACCTGAGGCCTACTTTTATTCCCGCGTCCCTCGCGTTCCTGATGCCTTCGATGGCGCGCACGAAAGCCCCCTCGACGCCGCGGAAAGCATCGTTTATCTCGCGCAGGCCATCAAGGCTGACACCGATGTAGGAAAGCGAGAATTTCGCGAATATTTCTGCCTTTTCCCTTGTAATGAGGGTTCCGTTCGTTGATATGACGGCCCTGATGCCTTTCTTCACTGCATGATCGATCAGCTCCGGGAGGTCCTCCCGAAGCACCGGCTCCCCTCCGGAAAAGAGAATCACGGGTACACCGAAGTCCGCCAGGTCATCGATGAGTGCTTTGCCCTCGTCCGTTGACACCTCGTCGCCCCTGTAATCCTCACCCTCGGCAAAGGCATAGCAGTGAACGCACCTGAGATTGCATCGCTTCGTCGTGTTCCAGACTACGACGGGCTTCTTGTCCTTCGAGAACTGCAGGAGGTGTGAGGGCAGGCGTGACGATTCCCTGCCGTACCTGAGAGGGTCGGAGGCCTCGACGGCGCCACAATAGAGCTTCGATATTCCAATCATGGTGAACTTATTGTGAGCTGAAAAGTAAAAAAAGTCAACGCCCTTGTCCTTGCGTCGGAGGGTCCCAAATGATTGAAAAGGACATCTTTCTATGATATGCTGGATGTTGTTCGGGGCGTGGCGCAGCATGGTTTAGCGCGCTTGCCTTGGGAGCAAGAGGTCGCTGGTTCAAATCCAGTCGCCCCGACCAGAAAAGACGGCTTGAATGGCTTGAATGCTAGAGGCGCAGGGCATATCATCCGGGCCGGCCGCCTGTAATCAGCAATGCCTCACGTCTTTTTTCACCCTCAAACACTCAAACGGCTCAAGCGATTCAAGCCGTCTTTCAATCTATCCATCGAACAAAGTTTTCGAGGTCCTCCCGGGGGGATGTGAATTCGTTGATGGGGCTTGCGGGATCGGGGTAGCCGAGGGCGGCTCCGATCACCACGTCCTTGTTGTCGGGGATGTTGAGTATCTCTTTGATATCGTCTTCATACGCGTTGATAAGACCGATAGGGCATGTGCAGAGGCCGAAGTTGTGTGCGATAAGGACGAAATAGCCGAGGGCTATCCCGATATCCACAAGGCGAGCCTCGGAAAAAGCGTTATCGAGGCAGAAAATGACCGCTGCAGGGGCTCCGTAAAAGTTGCAGCTGCCCTCGTTGACAAACCGGTTGAAATCCTGCCCCATTTTCTCAAGATAGGGGTTCATCAATATAAAAGATTCGGCCCCTCTTTTGTGGAATTCCGCCGAGAGCGGCTTCACGTTCCCAGGACTGCAGGATATCTGCTTTTCACGGTACAGCTTCACCAGTCGGCGGCTGAGCCTTGCCTTCTCTTCACCCATGACGACCAGGAATTCCCATGGTTGAAGGTTGATGGCCGACGGGGCCCGGATGACGAGGTTCAATATCTCCTCTATCTGTTGCCTTGAAACCGCATCGGGCCTGAACGCACGGACACTCTTCCTCACCTTGATGGCTTCAATCAAATCCATGAAGTCAGTCCTCCTTTCCTTGGACGCTGTGGACGTCAGACCGTAAATTCGGTCTCTTTCCTTGATGCCGTCAGAATATCCCGATGAATGATCCTCCCATATTCATTGACGAGGATGCTGTCGGCAAGGTCTTTGACGGCTCTCTCACATAACCACTCGGGCAGACCCGACATGACATGGATGGCCAGGAACGCCCGGGTGGTCTCGTTCTCGATCCTGTCCTTGTTCGATCGCTTCCAGAGCCACCTGCGTGTGAGGGCCTCTTTGTCATCCTTCAAGATGATCTCTCCCTTCTCCACCGTCTCCTGCTCGCCCATATCCATGGGGATGAAGGTCTCCGTCCCCTCGGCGAAGACAAGGCGAATATCGCCGTCGATCCCGCTTAAGGCATGCCCGCCGATAGGAACGAGGTACTTGAGAGCGATGGAATTGTAAAGATCAACGATGGGATTGAAGCGAGGGAACGGCCCCCCTTTGAGAGCCCGCCTGAGAAGAGATTCTATGAAACTGGGATACTTTGTAGGGGCTATGCCCATCTTCTTGAACGCATCCCTCCATACCTTGATGTTGGGATGGTCCTGGGGCCGCTCGAATGAAAAATGGACCATCAGATCGTCAATGACTTCTTCAAGTCCATCTTCGCCGTATCTTATATTGTCTATCTCACAAACAACCACACCGACCTGCAATGCAGGAAAAAGGCCGAAAAGCCCTTCATCGATGGTGAAGACCATTATATTTTCTTGGACGCTACGCCAATGCGGGCAATGGCCCGAAAAAGTGACATCTCCATCATCCGGTATTCCACATGATCATACGACATCGTCTTCAACAAGGTTTCCGCACGTTCCATTGCTTTCTTCGCCCGCTCGACATCTATTTCCTTCGCGCTCTCCGCAGTATCTAAAAGCAACGTAACCTTGTCATCGACTACTTCGGCGAATCCGCCGCTCGAGGCTAGGTAGATCGTTTCCGAGCCCTTCTTGTAGCGGATCTCTCCGATGCGAAGTGTCGTAAGGAACTGGGTGTGACCGGGCATGATCCCGAATTCACCCTCAGCCCCCGTGGCCTCCACCACGTCAACTTCATCCTTCACAACCGTTTTCTCAGGAGTAATTATCTCAAGGTTGAGCATATCGTTTTATTATTCTCCCATGAACTGTTTCGCTTTTTCAACAGCCTCTTCGATAGTACCCACCATGAAGAATGCCTGTTCCGGAAGCTCGTCGTGTTTTCCTTCAACAATCTCTTTAAATCCTCTGATAGTATCCTTCAAGGCCACATACCGGCCCGGCTGGCCCGTGAACACCTCTGCAACGAAGAAGGGCTGGGAGAGAAATCTCTGGATCTTCCTTGCCCTGGCAACGGTCAGTTTGTCGTCTTCGGAAAGCTCGTCCATACCGAGGATCGCGATGATATCCTGAAGTTCCTTATATTTCTGAAGCACCGCCTGAACGTCGCGGGCGACCTGGTAGTGCTCTTCGCCGACAATCTGCGGGTCCAGGATGCGGCTCGTTGAGTCAAGAGGGTCCACGGCCGGGTAGATGCCGAGCTCAGAGATCTGGCGGGAAAGAACCGTCGTCGCATCGAGGTGTGCAAATGTCGTTGCCGGCGCTGGATCTGTCAGGTCGTCAGCAGGGACGTATATAGCCTGAACAGAGGTGATGGAGCCTTTCAACGTCGAGGTGATGCGCTCTTCAAGCTCTCCAAGGTCCGTTGCGAGGGTCGGCTGGTAACCGACAGCGGAGGGCATACGCCCGAGCTGTGCTGAAACCTCGGAATTAGCCTGAGTGAAACGGAAGATATTGTCAATGAAGAGAAGCACATCCTGACCTTCTTCGTCGCGGAAGTACTCGGCGGCGGTGAGGGCCGTGAGGCCGATCCGGGCGCGGGCGCCGGGAACTTCCGTCATCTGCCCATATATTAGGGCACATTTATCAAGAACGCCGGAGCCTTTCATCTCAAGCCAGAGGTCGTTCCCTTCCCTGGTGCGCTCGCCGACACCGCCGAAGACGGATATCCCGCCATGGTGCTGGGCGATGTTGTGGATCATCTCCATGATAACGACTGTCTTGCCAACGCCAGCGCCACCGAAGAGACCGACCTTGCCGCCCTTCGGATAGGGTTCAAGAAGGTCGATGACCTTGACACCTGTTTCGAGAAGCTCGATCTTGGTGTTCTGCATAGTCAAGAGAGGTGCCGGACGGTGAATAGGATAGGTCATGTCCGTCTTCACCTCGCCCAGATTGTCAACAGGCTCGCCGACAACGTTGAGGACCCTCCCCAGAATGTTCTTTCCGACGGGGATTGATATCTGTCCTCCCTTGTAAGTGGCCTCCTGGCCGCGCATAAGACCGTCTGTCGTATTCATTGCGATGCACCTGACCGTATTATCGCCGACATGCTGGGCAACCTCGAGGATGAGGTTTTCCGGCTTGTCGTTTATGGCAGGGTTTGTGACAAAAATGGCCCCGTTTATTGGTGGAAGCTGATCAGGTGGAAACCTGAAATCTACAACCGTTCCAATGACCTGCACTATCTTTCCTCTGACCTCCACGCTGCTCATCTATCTTCCTCCTTAAGGTTATGTTCCTCGCAAGGCTTCGGCGCCACCAACGATATCCATCATTTCGTTGGTTATACCTTCCTGTCTTCTCTTATTGTAAACAAGGGTAAGGTACCGCACCATTTCACCGCAGTTACTCGTCGCATTTTCCATCGCGCTCATCCGCGCCGCATGTTCCGATGTCTGGGACTCGATCAGGGCATAATACAGCTTCGTGCTGATATAACGCGGGATCAGCGATTCGACTATCTCTGTGCGTCCCGGTTCGGATATATAATCGATATACTCGACGTCTTCGGGGGTCTTGATGGGTATGAACTCATCGAAAACAACCTCCTGCTTCACCGGAGACGCGAAATAGGTGTATGAAAGATACACCTTATCGAATTCACCGGATAGATACAGGCCGATGATCTCTTCCGCGACGGCATTGACGAGGTCCTGATCGACCTTCTTGATGTCGACCCAGTCCTTAACAACATCTCTTTTTCTCTTCGTGAGATAATCGCGGATCTTCCGTCCGAACACGTAAAGCCCGACCCTTTCGTACTTGTCCCGGTTCTGCCGGCCGAAGTTTTCCGCTGTCAAGGCCACGTTGACGTTAAATCCGCCGCAAAGACCTCTGTCGGAACCGATGGAGACGACGAGGACCTTCTTGATCTCTTCTCTCGTGGCAAGCAGCGGATGAGCATCTTCGGGCATGTTCTTGACGACCCGTCCCGTGAGCTCTTCCATCCTGATCGCGTATTCCTTGATCTTTTCAAGGTCCGTCTGCGCCCGCCTCAGTTTTGAGGCGGAAACCATTTTCATCGTCCTCGTGATGGTCTGGGTGCTGTTGACACTTCCTATCTTTCTCTTAATATCTCTTAGCGTCGCCACTGAAAGCTCCCCTTAGTAGGTAAACCCTTCCTTGAATTCGTTGAGCGCCTTCGTAAGCTTTTCTTCGATCGACGCGTCGATAGCCTTTTTGTCTCCGATCTCCTTGAGAACCCCGGCATGCTTGGAATCCATGAAGCGCATCATCTCCTGCTCGTATTTCTTGAGGGCGCTCTCAGGATAGGTATCGATGAACCCGTTGGCAGCTGCGTAAAGCAGCACGACCTGCTTTTCCACGGGGATGGGAACGTACTGTCCCTGTTTGAAAAGCTCCGTCAGCCTTGAACCGCGGGCAAGGAGCGCCTGGGTTGCCTTATCGAGGTCGCTTCCGAACTTGGCGAAGGCGGCCATTTCCCGATACTGGGCCATTTCCAACCTCAACCTGCCCGCCACCTGCTTCATTGCCTTGATCTGAGCGTTGCCGCCGACCCTGGATACTGAAATACCGACGTTGATGGCCGGCCTGACACCGGCGTAGAACAACTCCGGTTCGAGGTATATCTGTCCGTCGGTAATGGAGATGACATTCGTCGGAATATATGCCGAAACGTCGCCTGCCTGGGTCTCGATGATGGGCAGGGCCGTAAGTGAGCCACCACCGTGGGCATCGTCCCACTTCGCCGATCTTTCGAGAAGGCGTGAATGGAGGTAGAAAATATCACCGGGGTACGCTTCACGTCCCGGGGGCCTTCTGAGGAGCAACGCAAGCTGGCGGTATGCGACGGCGTGCTTTGAAAGGTCGTCGTATACTATAAGGGCATGCTTTCCGTTGTCCCTGAAGTACTCACCCATCGAGGTGCCCGCGAAGGGAGCGAGGAACTGCAGGGGGGCGGAATCGCTGGCGGTCGCCGCGACCACCGTGGTGTACTCCATTGCGCCGTATTCCGTCAGAAGGTCAACTATCCTCGCCACGGAGAACCTCTTCTGGCCGATGGCAACATATATACAAAACACATCCTTTCCCTTCTGGTTAATGATCGTGTCGAGGGCTACTATGGTCTTGCCCGTGCCGCGGTCGCCGATGATAAGCTCCCTCTGGCCCCTGCCGATGGGGATCAGGGCGTCGATCTCCTTGATACCCGTCTGCAAAGGCTCTTTAACGGGCTGACGCACAACGACGCCCGGCGCCATCTGCTCGACGGCGCGGTACTCTTTTGCCTCAATGGGGCCTTTACCGTCTATGGGATTTCCGAGGGCGTCGACGACCCTGCCGATCAAGGCTTCGCCCACGGGAACCTGAGCTATCTTTCCCGTCCTCTTCGCGAGGTCGCCTTCCTTTATCTTGTAGTCCTCGCCGAAGATGACGGCGCCGATGTTGTCTTCCTCAAGGTTCTGCACCATGCCGGTAATACCGTGGGGCAATTCAAGGAGTTCACCGGCCATAGCGTTCTCAAGCCCGTATATCCTTGCAATACCGTCGCCCACCGTCATGATGACACCGGTTTCCTGAAGGTCGATCTCCTTTTCGAAACCCGATATCTTCTGCTCTATGATCCTGCTTATTTCGTCGGCCCTGATCTCCATAGACACTACTCCTTCAGTATATTTTCCTGCAACGTGTGCAGCTGTCTTCTCACGCTTCCGTCTATTATCGTCCCCTTGATGGCCACCTTGACCCCACCGATAAGGCTTTTGTCTTCCTGTACCGTCAGCATGACCTCTTTCTGGAACTTCACCCCGAGTTCTTTCTCTATCTTTGCCTTCGCGGCATCATCGATGGGGAATGCAGTCCAGAGGGTGCCCTTGACCCGCCCCTCTTTTTCATCAACGAGGTCATTGTAGACATCCCTGATCAGCGACAGATACCCCATCCTGTTCTTCTCAAGCAACATGGTGAACATACTGGCGAGGGGCGAAGAGACTTCAAGTGATCTCAGGACGTCACTTAAGACCTCCCGGCGCTTTGCGACCTCTACAAGGGGCAGTACGATGGCCTTTCTCAGGCGCTCTTCCTTGTCGAAAACGCCAAGGACACCTTCCATCTCAGACTGGTATTCCCGGTATTTTCCGTTCTTTTCGCCCACATTGAACAGACCTTTGGCATATCTCTTGGCAATGGATTGGCTTATCAATTCATGCTCCTCAATTTTACAATGAATTCTTCAACCAGTTGGTCGTGATCCGATTGGCTGATCTTTTCGGTGATCAGCTTCTCCGCCTGCTCGATGGTGAGACGGGAGATCTCTTCCTTGATCCTCCGGGCCACCTCTTTGGTCTCCTGTGCAGCAGTCAGACGGGCCTGTTCCCTTATTCTTGCCGCGAAGCCCATGGCTTCTTCGACTATCTTCTTCTTTTCGGCTTCGGCTTCCTGCATGGTCTGTTTCTTGAAAGCCTCCATTTCTCCGTCGAGCCTGTCCATCTTCTCCTGATACTGTGCCCGCAGGGCCTGGGCCTCGCTGAGGGTCTTCTGCGTCTCCTCCAACTGCGTCTTTACCGTCTGGTGACGCTTTGCCAGATACCCTTTCAGGGGTTTGCCGATAAAATAGATGAGTAGACCAACAAGAACCGCGAAATTGAAGAATTTGAATATTAGACTCCAGATCGACTCGCCGCCGGGTGCCATCAGATACTCCTTTTCAAGATCTTCTGCGCCGCTTCCTTCGAAAGCTTCCCGACATCGGACTTAAGCGCGTCATAGACCTTCTTGCCTTCCAATTCTATTTCACTTTTGATCTTCGCAAGCTCTGCGGACAGTTCGTTTCTCGCTTTTTCGATCATGTGAACGGCTTCCTTGTTCGCCTCCGAGACAACCGCATCTCTGCTGCCGATGATGGGTCTTCTCTTCTCGACAAAGGTGGATTCGTAGTTCCTTTCCAGGTCTATCGTGTCCTGTCTTGCCCGCTCGACACCGTCCGTCAATCCTTTAATGGCGTTCTGTCGCTTGTCCAGTGCCTTGAGGACCGGCTTGAAAAGGATGAAATTCAAAATGAAAAGAAGGATAAGGAAGTGAACAAACTGGTACAAGATGGTTACATCGAAGTTAATCATAGGGAACTTCCTAATTAGATTGGCGTTTAACTATCCGTAGGTTTTTAACATAATTCCCGTCGGCATTTCAATTATTTTGTTACATATTTTCAAGAAATGTTGCCTGCAGGGGTTTGAGCCCGGTGTGGGCATCATTTCATCCGGTTATCAGCTCGGACAGGCGTTCCAGGTCCTCGCGCGAATAAAATTCAATGATGATCTTGCCCCGGTTCTTTCTCATCGTAATGTTCACCCTGGTCTGCAGGACCTTGACCAGCGCCTCTTCAAGAAATGACACCCCGGGTTCCTTGGAAGGGGTCGTCAATCTGGCCTGCCTTTCCAGTTCCCGAACGGACGTCCCCTCGCGAAGGATCTTCTCGATGAATCTCTTCTGTTCTCTTTCGTTCTTCAGCGAAAGGATGACGCGCCCGTGGCCCTGGGTAAGTTTGCCCTCCGCCATGAGTTCCCTCACCCATTCGGGCAGTTTTAAAAGGCGCAGGCAATTCGTGACTGAGCTGCGGTCCACCCCCATCTTCTTCGCGACCTCTTCATGGGTGTACGCAAATTCCTCCACAAACCGTTCATATACGGCGGCGACCTCCAGGGGACCGAGGTCCTCCCTCTGGAGATTTTCCATGAGGGCTATCTCCAGGGCCTCCCTGTCGTCGACGTCCCGGACCATGGCCGGGACTTCCCTCAAGCCCGCGAGAATGGCCGCCCGATAGCGTCTCTCCCCGGCAATGATCTCGTAGGTCTTCCCCTTCCTTTTGACGATGATGGGCTGGAGAAGGCCCTTTTCGCTGATGGACGCCGCCAGTTCGTCGATACCTTTCTCGTTCATCCGGACACGCGGCTGGGCGGGGTTCGGAACGATCTGGTCTATGGCTATGAGCCGTGTCGTCCCCTTTTCCTCTATATCTTTGAGTATGGCGGAGAGTCCTCTTCCCAGGGGGTCTTTCTTCACGCCTCACTCCTCTTTATAAGAATTTCCGAGGCCAGCCGGAGATAGCTCTCGGCGCCCCGTGAGCTTATATCATAAAGGAGCGCCGGCTTTCCATGGCTTGGCGATTCACTGAGCTTCACATTGCGGGGGATAACGGTCTTGAAAACGGTATCGTTGAAACACTTCGTGACCTCTTCCCATACCCTGAAAGAGAGATTGTTTCTTCTGTCAAACATGGTGAGAAGTATACCTAAAACCTCGAGACCGGGATTGAGCTTTCTCTGAATGATGGAGATAGTCCTCAGAAGCATGGCAAGACCCTCGAGGGCGAAATACTCGCACTGCAGGGGTATGATGACACGGTCGGATGCGGCAAGGGAGTTGATGGTCAAAAGCCCCAGTGAGGGCGGACAATCGATGAATATGTATTGATAGGCATCGCCCAATTCCTCTAGGGCCTTCTTCAGAGCAAACTCACGCTCGCTCGTGTCGAGAAGCTCTATCTCGGCGCCTATGAGGTCGGGATGAGCGGGAATGATATCGAGATAGGGAATGGCCGTCTGTCGTATCACCTCGTCCATCTTCTTCTCGCCGATGAGGACATGATAGATGTGGCCGGTTACATTGTTGTAAGGAATGCCGAACCCGGAGCTGCTGTTGCACTGGGAATCCATGTCTATAATAAGGGTCTTGCACTCGGATACAGCGATGGACGCCGAGAGATTGACTGCGGTGGTCGTTTTGCCGACCCCGCCTTTCTGGTTCGCGATGGAGATCACCATGACAGTTTCATTACCATACCACATTACCGAGAACTAGGAAATTCTTTTGTATATTAGAAGGCGGTAGTCCTTGGAAACCCCCGGTAATGAATACCCGAGGCTCTTCTCGAGCATGTAGCCCGGGAAGGCCTCATCCCCCTGCCCCTTTCCCTTGAGGACAAAGACAAGACCGCCCGCCGCGAGATGCCTGTCCGAAGCAGCGAGGATCGCTTCGGTGGTTCCGTAGGCCTTTGCGACGAGACCGTCGGCGTTGAGAGGCTCGATCGCCTCTATCCGTCCCTCGATGGGCTCAACGTTGTGAAGCCCGAGGCTGCGGCGGATATGACGCTGAAACTGGATTTTCTTGAGGTTGCTGTCGACGGACCGCACCTGAAGGGTCTCGTTCAGGATGGCAAGAGGGATACCAAGGATGCCGGACCCCGAACCGAGGTCCACGAGACGGTTCAGATTCCCGACGAAGGCGTGGAGGAAAAAGGAGTCCGCCAGGAGTTCCCTGCAGACGCGTTCCATGTCCTTGACACCCACGAGATTCATCCTCCGGTTCCAGCGATCAAGCTCTTCAATAAAACGTAGGATGGACATCAATCCCGCCTCGCCCGGAGAGATGTGAAAGTACTCCAGAGTCTGTTCTATCAGTCCTTTAAGGTCCATGTGTTAAAGAATAGCATAATTCCTTTTCTTCTGTTATACTAAGCCCATGCGAAAATGTGTCTTGCTTTTGGTTACCCTGTTCGTACTCGTTTCATGCTCTTCAAAAACACCGAAAAAGACCGAGAATCCCGTCGATCTTTACGTAACCGGCGTAAGTCTCATGAACACCAAAAAATACGACAAGGCCGTGGAGAAATTCAAAGCCATCCGCGAGCAGTATCCCTTCGATCCCATGGCTCTCGTCGCCGCCGTCAAGCTCGGTGACACCTATTTTCTTAAGAAGGAATATGTTCTGGCCTCGGGCACTTACGAGGATTATTTCAAGGCTCACCCGGAAGAAGAGAATATTCCCTATGTTCTCTTCCGCCTCGGCGAATGTTACGAAAAGCTCTCACCCAGCGTCGACCGCGATCAGGCCAATACGGTGAAGGGCATCGAGAGGATAACCTACCTGAGGAACCGGTACCCGACGAATTCATACGCCAGGGAGTCCGAGCCGAGATTGAAGAGATTCATACAGAAACTCGCCGACCGGGAACTTTACATCGGAGAATTCTACGTACGGACCGCCCAGTACAATGCGTCCATCATCAGACTCGAAGACATGTTGAAAAGGTATCCCGATTCGAAAAACACTGATAAGGCCCTTTTCTACCTCGTGACGGCACACCGGGAATTGGGCGATCAGGAAAAGAGCGATAGGTATCTTGAGCGGTTGCGCAAGGAGTATCCGAAAAGCCTCTATTCGCGGTCCACCGTCAGGCAGCGCAAAACCCTAAAGATGGTGCGGGCGGAGGAAAAGGCAACTGCTGCCGCCACGCCCGGAGCTACCGCATCCCATACAGTGCCTTTCGGTCCTTCTATGCTGAGTCCCGGCGCAACCGGTATCCCTGTGGCCAGCGCAACAACTTCCGGTACCGCCGCCGCTGACACAAGCGCTGTAACACCACAGTACAGGGAAAGGAAGAAAAGGGAGATCGATCTGACACCTCCCGAGACGCCTCCGGCAGCGCAGGTGCCTGAAGAGCCGGTAAATGTGGCTGCGGTGCAGACGGCAAAACCCGCGCAAACCGCCACCGAGGAAGGAAAAGAACCTCCGGGGGACAAACCAAAACCAGAGAGTATGGACAAAGCGCTGGGTTTCCTGGACCAGAAGAAACCCATAGACATCGTTTCCGACACGATGGAAGGTTTCGACAAGGAAAAATATGTCTTCTTCAAGGGCAGTGTCGTGGCCAGGCAGGATGATCTTTATATATACTCCGACACCATGGAGGCGTTCATGAGCGCCGATACCAACGAGATCGAGAAGGCCAACGCAAAGGGCAACGTGAGGATAATCAAGCAGAACAGGACAGCCACGTGCGAAGAAGCCTTTTTTGATAACCTCAAGGGCGAGATCATCCTCAAGGGAAACGCCGTCGTCACGTCAGGGAAGGACAAGGTTGAAGGCGACGTCGTCACCTACTACGTCAACGAGGACCGCGCGGTAGTCACCGCGGAAAAAAGCAAGAAGGCAAAGGTAACCATATACCCGCAACAGAAATAGAGGCGGCTTGAATGGCTTGAAAGTGAAAGACAAGAACCTCTGCTCATCGACGATGGTTCTTGTCTTTTCTTTTAACACTCGAGCGACTCAAGCCATTCAAGCGACTCAAGCTCCTTCCGGCAGGAAGGGAATGGGGTCTGACTTCCGGTATACCAGAGCCTGGCATACGGCTATGGTTTCCCCTGCGTCCTTTACCGTTATATAATAGGAAGCCGTCCTGTTCGTTTTGTGCGTTTCTTTGGATTCGGCGAGGAGTATGGACCCTTTCCTTGGCGGCTTCATGTAGGTGACGTTCATGTTCAGGGCCACGGCTATCCTGTCATGGCTGTTCGAAGAGATCTCGAAGGCTTCGTCGATGAGCCCGAATATGGCCCCGCCGTGGGCGTTGCCGTAGATATTGTCCATATCCTCGGTATAACGCATCTCGCAGAGTGCATACCCCTCATCGACATCCTTGAGGCGTATGTCGAGAAGACGTGCAAAAGGCTCTTTTCCTACCTCATTGAAATAAGCAGTCTTCTTTTCATTCTCCATCCCTTAGAGCACCTTTTTCAGGGCGTTGTCGACATTGCCCCGTGGCTGCGCCCCGACGATGCGTTCCGACTCGGCCCCGTTCTTGAAGATGATCAGTGTCGGGATGCCCCGCACGCCATATTGCGCCGGTGTCTGGGGGTTTTCATCGACATTGAGCTTGAGGATCTTTACCTTGCCCTCGTATTCCCCCGCCAGGGAATCGATCACGGGGCCCATGACCTGACATGGCCCGCACCAGGTGGCCCAGAAATCAACGAGGACAGGGATGTTGGAGTCGAGGACCTCTGCCTTGAATTCTCCGTCCGTTACTGCTCTTGCATTGCTCATATCAGCCTCCTTTTCGTTTTCCGCCACAGGGTTCAGGCGAGGTTCCTATAATAGTTAAGCCCTTCGTCAATCATTGTCAACCGTTTCAGTCATCGAGACATTCTTTCCATTCCTCCTCGGAGACACGCCGTATCCTGCCGCCGTCGTTCATGTCCCGCACAAGTCCCGCCTCAATGTAAGCCTCATCAGTATACCCCCGCTTTTCCCAGTACCCCGGCACGTAATGATCCATGAGGGCAAGGCGGATGACGCTCTTCGCCGATTTGTAGCCCCACAGGTAGGGCACAAAAGCCCTCACCGGCCCGCCGTAATCCTCTTCAAGGTACTCCCCGTCGAACTGATAGGCCAGGAGCGTCTTCTTCTTCATGGCCGTTTGTACGGGGATGGACGTGTCGTAGACCCTCTTCACTGACCAGAACCGCACAAAGGTCACCGAAGGATGAGCTTTCACGGCATTCATGATGTCGAGAACCCCCACTCCGCCCCAGGTGCCTCGCACGGTAAAGCGCGTTACGCTGGTGAGGCTGGCATCGACGATCCGTTTCGGGATGGCCTTGAGGTCAGCCCAGGTGAATGTCCGCGGCGCGTCGCACAGCCCCGTCACTTCGATCTCCCAACTCTCCCTGTCAAGAACTCCGGGGTGTCCCTCGGCCCAGAATACAGGGGTATTCAATTCCTTCAGTCGGCTCATGGCGACCTCCTGTCTTAAGTAACCTTAAGTAATATAATAAACAAATTCAATATGGTGCGGGAACAGAAAAGGGGTTCTTTTGTGGAACATATATACAAGGACGCGTAGGACGTATAGGACAAGAGGCTGCGCAAGGGGGGAGGCCAGGTGGTTTCGGTCGGTTATCCCTGTTCCCTTTTTCGCGTGGTTGTTCTATACTTACGCCACCATGGTCAAACTCACCATAAGGAAAGACCGCAGCGGGCCCGTCAAAGGTTTTCATCCCTGGGTCTTCTCGAAAGCCCTTGCGTCAATACCGGAAGGTCTTGCGCCGGGAGAGCCCGTCGAGCTTTATGACGAGGCGGGTTCCTTCATAGCCTCCGGCTATTTCAATTCTTACGGACAGATATCGGTGCGGCTCTGGGGGCGCGAAAAGGACGAGTCCGTCGGGACCGCCTTCTTTGTCCGCAGACTGGAAAGGGCTGGTGATATCCGCCGCCGCTATGTTGAGAACCCGGATACGAACGCATTCCGTCTCGTCAACGGCGAGAGTGATCTCCTCCCGGGACTTATCGTAGACAGGTACGGGGAATATCTCGTAGTGCAGTTCCATACCCGGGGCATGGAACACTGGAAGAACGAGGTCATCGAATCCCTTGTTCGAACATTTCGGCCCGGAGGCATCTGGGAGCGCTCCGACGTCTCCGTAAGGAGTATCGAGATGCTCGGCGCTGTAAGGGGTCTCCTGTACGGGGATGTCCCCGACACGATAGAGGTCGCGGAGAACGGCCTTAAATTTCTCGTCGACGTCAAGGAAGGACAGAAAACGGGTTTCTTTCTCGATCAGCGAGACAAACGCCGCGCCTTCATGAAATACGCGCAGGACAGGGATGTCCTCAATTGCTTCTCCTACACCGGCGGATTCACGGTCTATGCCCTGGCCGGGGGGGCCCGCCTCGTTGTCAACGTTGATTCTTCGCGGCGCGCCCTCGACGTCGCGAGGGAGAACGTCATCCTCAACGGGTTCGATCCGTCCCGGTGCGAATTCACCTGTGACGATGCAAAGAGATACCTCAGGGAACCGGCCCGGCGTTTCGAGGCGATCATCCTGGACCCGCCGGCCTTCATAAAGGACCGCAGGAAGAAACAGGGCGGTCTGGCCGGCTACCGGGCGATCAACGAGATGGCCATGAGGAGTCTGTCACCCGAGGGAATCCTCGTGACCTGTTCCTGTTCCGCCCACCTGAGCCTCAATGATTTTCGCTTCCTCCTGTCAGAGGCAGGGGCAAAGACCGGAAAACCCCTATCCATCCTCGAGGTCCATACCCACGGCATCGACCACCCCCAGCTCGTACCGTTTACGGAGGGGGAGTATTTGAAGTGTTTCATCCTGAAGGGATGAAACACTTCCCGTTTTAAGTGATTAAGTTTTAAGTGTTAAGTCAAAAACAGGAACAAAAAGGATTTCATCTCTTGCTTAAAACTTAAAAACTAAAACGTAACACCATCTTTTACAAGTTTACCGCCACTCCCTTTCCTTTCAGGTACTCCTTCACCTGCCGCACGGTGAAGGTCCGGAAATGGAAGACCGATGCGGCCAGCAGGATGTCCGCACCGCCCTGTACGACACCTTCATGGAAATGTTCGAGAGTGCCGGCGCCGCCCGAGGCGATCACGGGCAAGGTCACCGCTTCTGATATGGCCTTTGTGTATTCGAGGTCATATCCCTTGAGGGTCCCGTCGCCGTCCATGCTTGTCGGAAGGATCATCCCGGCACCGAGTTCCTGGCAGCGCCTCGCCCATTCCACCGCGTCCTTGCCGACAGGGGTCGTGCCGCCCGCAACGACAAGCTCGAAACCGGAGGGCATGGCCCTGTTGCGCCTGCAATCGACGGCTATGACTATCTTCTGACTTCCAAACCTCTCGGCCGCTTCTTTCACAAGGGTGGGATCCTTCACGGCGGCACTATTGATGGAAACCTTGTCGGCCCCGGCATTTAACACGAGTTCAATGTCTTCCGTGGTGTTGATCCCGCCTCCCACCGTAAGGGGAATAGTGATCACCGATGAGACCTCCCTGACCCATTCAAGCCGGGTCTTGCGGTTCTCAACGGTGGCGGCGATGTCGAGCATGGCAAGCTCGTCGGCGCCTTCCTTCTCGTAGTAGGCTGAGTTCTCCACGGGGTCTCCGGCATCCTTGAGATCAACGAAATGGACGCCTTTCACGACACGGCCGTTCTTCATATCGAGACAGGGCATGATCTTTATGATCTTCATATGCACACTCCTTATTCTTCTTTCCTACGGGCCCTCTTCCGCGGCCCAGACCGTCTATGATGCAATAATACATACTCGCCTTCATTGCGTGCTGTCAAGAAACACGTTCTTATAGACCCCGAGAATGCCCTTGCGGCTCCATCGGAATTCCTGTAAAGTTTATCGTCGGGCAACCGATAACACCCTTACAGGCAAACATTATCATCTTGCGTCGATCATAAGGCCTCTGCTGACTGTGCGAAAAGAATACCGGGAGGTGCGCTCACATGAAGATCCAGAAACTCAAGAACCTCGGGATTTTTTACAAGATCATGGGGATTTCCGTCATCGTCATCGTCGTTATGATCCTCTGGAACATTCTTTATCTCCTTCCCCAGATGGAAAGGATGATGCTGAAGGAAAAACAGAACGCCGTCAAAGATGTTGTCGACGTTGCGTTCAGCATGCTTAACGATTACGACAAGAGGGTGAAAACCCACGAAATTGAGCTCGGCATGGCGCAAATGGCCGCCATAAAATCGATCCAACAGCTTCGTTATCGCGGCGATGAATACTTCTGGATAAACGACACCCAGCCGAAGATGATCGTGAACCCCGTCATGATAGACCTCGAGGGACAGGACGTCTCGGGTTTTCAGGACCCAAAGACAAAAAAGGCTATCTTTGTTGAGATGACCGCCATAGCAAAAGAACAAAACGCTGGCTTTTACGAATATAACTGGAAGAAACCAGGGGCAACGTCCTTCTCCACGAAGCAGTCCTATGTCAAGTTCTTTGAGCCCTGGGGATGGGTCATAGGTTCGGGTATGTTTCTCGACGACGTGAACCGCGAAATAACGAAATTCCGCTGGATCATCGTCGGCACCACGCTTGTTCTCGCCTTCCTCGTGCTCGGGTTGAGCTATCTCATTGCCAACAGTATACGCAAAAACCTCAACAAGGCGGTTGATGCCAGCAAGTCCCTGTCGGAAGGCGACCTCAGCATCGACATCGGGGCCACCGGTTCCGATGAAACGGGACAACTCCTGCAATCAATGAAGAATATGATAGGCTCCTTCAACACGATGATCGGCAGCATCAAGTCATCCGTCGGCAGTCTCGATACTTCCGTGGAAACCATCAAAACCCTTGCCGAGAAGACATCGCAGGGAACGAGGAGCCAGGCCGACCAGGCGAACCAGATATCGGTTTCGGCAGAAGAGATGAGCCAGACCATCATTGATGTCGCAAATAACGCGAGCGGCGTCAGAGACGCCTCGACGAACGCCATGGAAGCCGCGATGACGGGGAAGAAGGTCACCCAGGAGGCCGTCGCGGAAGTCAACAAGGTCCAGTATTCCTCGACAGAACTGGCAAACACCATCCAGAAGCTCAATCAGCGCGTCAGCGAAGTCGCCAAGATCATATCCATCATAGACGACATCGCCGATCAGACAAACCTCCTCGCGCTCAACGCGGCCATCGAAGCGGCACGGGCGGGCGAGCACGGGCGGGGTTTCGCCGTTGTCGCCGATGAGGTGAAAAAGCTCGCCGAAAAAACGATGAACGCGACAAAGGAGATCACGAACCACCTGACCACGGTACAGAAGGAATCCGAGGAGACGACGAGGTCTATGGAGATCACATCCGCCGAGGTGGAAAAGGTGACTCAGTATATGCAGGAGGTCGAACAGTCGCTGGGCAACATCGTTTCTTCGTCCGAGCAGGTGCGCGACCAGATCCTGCAGATCGCCACCGCTGTAGAGCAGCAGTCGGCCAGTTCCGAAGAGATAGCAAGAAACATCACCTCCACATCCAGCATTGCAAAGGAAATCGAGACACTGTCGGGACAGGTGATGTTCGAGGTGAACAAACTCGTCGAGATCACGGATGTACTGGGAAGTTCGGCGGCGCAGTTCAAAATAAACGCCTGAGAAGCGGCTTGTGGGGGTAACGGGGTAGGCCGCTGGAGGGAGATGCGGGCATACGGATCGGTTCCCGTGTGCCCCTTCTTTTGCCCTACGAGAGCCCTTCCTTCCATTTGCCTATTTCCTGCCTCAAGGTCCGGAGGATATCCGAGGACGCCTCCTTCCATATCGGCCACGCTTTAACATTGGGCTCCACACTGTCTCCCCCGATGCCCGATACGGCAAGGTCTTCGGTTATGCGGGAACGAATGGCGCTTCTTGTCCGTTCGAGCTCCCCGAGGCAGTCCTTTTCGATGCGTTTCAATTCCCTGCAGGATTCTTCATCGATCACGAAAGCGATGAACGAAAACAGTGGGCCCATCCCGGCGACATCATCCGCGGCTTCGACCTCATCGGTGAGAATATCGAGGGCGATCTTCCTTTTCTGGACATTATCACATTCGAGCGCATCGAGCTGGGCCCTCGTCTCATCATCGTCGGCCAGGCCTTCACGGTAACGCCTGTACATCGTCAACATCCCCGCGGCAAACTCCTTGAGGGCCAGGGACTGCTTTTCCCTGTCGTCCATGACGAGACCCTTCGTCTTCTCCATGGCCAGTTGAATGGCACTCTTTATCTCCGCCATATCACTCTCCCATGTCCATCATCAGAGCATCGGTCTTGTCATAGTACTGAGGGCTGTACTCAATGACAAGGGAATCCTCGATGCCCTCGAAACGGTGGCCCACAAGGGTCCCGACATGGACCTTCATCCCCTTCTCGAGGAGACGCGTCTCTCTCCCGCCGCCGCTGACGTCCGCAAAGAGGGCCCTGATCGTGCCGCCGACAACATAAAAGACCTCCTCCTTGCGCTCGTGGTAATGGCCGCCGCGAAATTGTCCCTTGCGGAGCTCAAAAAAGGCCAGGTGGCCGATGTCTTCCCGCCAGGATATCTGCACGAATTCGCCCTTTTCGTCGGCCCAGCGCTTCGCGCCGTCCAGTTCCCTGTTCTCGGGAAGGTGTTCGATGACCACTCTGTCCATTGTCATACCCCGCCCGGCAGACCCTGCAGCGGTTTCATCCCTTTCCGCAGGTACTTTTTCGCCAGGTCAATGTAAAGCTGTTTCCCCCTGTCCCAGAATTCCATGTCCCTCGGCTCGATCTTCCTGATCACGCGCATGGGGTTTCCGCCGACGACAACACCTGCCGCCACCATCTGCCGCATCCTGATAACGGTCCCCTCGGCAACGATGGTGCCCTCACCGATCTCACTCTCTCCCATACCATAACGGCTGAATCTCCTATTCTTGCGGCGTGTATGACGGCACCGTGGCCAATGGTAACCCGATCTCCGATGCGACAGCACCTGTCCGGCGGGGCATGGACCACAA
>Ga0351931_1012_pt1 | contig 48010 bp, 46 predicted proteins | sample BONcelT113001E11_FD_205818 | JGI IMG/M metagenome (GOLD analysis project Ga0351931, IMG submission 205818) | Enriched cells from coal bed in the Powder River Basin, Montana, United States - BONCAT cells T11 rep2 HSBNCT.T11.300.1.E11 ... | reverse complement strand
GCTTCGTCGTCTGAATAGGCGAAGCTCACCTTTTCAAGGCTTATGTTGTTCTTTAGCCCGGCGAAGGGTCTCGTGCCCGATGTTTGCTTCAATTCCCCGGCATTGCGCCTCAATTCCATTACCTGCTCATAGCTGGGGAAGAAGTGATTCACATATGTCCTCTGTGCCATGATATTCCCGACAATCGGAAGGATGCGCATGAATGAATAAAGAACCGCCACGATCTCCGACAGGGTATTGGCAAAGGTCCTCCCCACATACATCGTAATGACAAGGACCAGTATACCGAAGGGATAATACATCTGGGGTATCGCGTTGGTGAGGGTCTGCGACTTGATGGTCGCCCTGCTCAGCGAATCAAATGCTTCTGCCAGAGACAGCCTGCTCTTCTCCTGCTTACCGAAACCGAGAATGATCTTGGCTGAGCCGATGCTTTCCTGAATAACGGATATCATCTTATTCGCCATTTTTGTGTTGATCTGTCCCAGCCTGTAGCCTATTTTACCGAAAAACACAAAGGGCAGCATGAACACAATGGCGCAGCCGAGGCTTACCATGGCAACCTTCCACGAGATGTAGAAGGGAACGAGTATAAAGATGCAGCATTGAAGAACATAGGCAATGTAGTTTGATATGACCTCGTAAGCCTCTCCAACGTTTTGGATCTCACGAGTGAACGTGTTAAGGAGTGTGCCCTGTTTATTGCTCGAGAAAAAGGCCCACCTGGCATTGAAGAAATCCTCAAAGGTCCCGAGAAGCACGTTCCCCTGCAGCCTGTACCGGGTCTTTACTATGAAGTACCGCGAGACAATGTAGAAGATGCTTCTTATCAGGACGAGGAGTACAAAGATGGCCAGCACACTGCCCAGGCTCGGCGGTATACCGACAACTTTCATAGCCCTTATGATGTATTGCGTGGAGACGCTGACATTCTGCAGATCCGGATTTACGAACAGATCCACGGCCGGGATGAGGGAAATTATGGAAAGGGCATCGATCAACCCGCCGACCACGAGAAAGGAAATGTTCAGCATGATCAGCAGAGGATACTTCTTGAAGATGAAAAGGAAGAACGCTATTTGTTTCATATTGTCCTTATTCCAAAAGATCCCTGTTACTGCGCAGGAAATGTGCGCCTATACGCGCTCTGATCACACCGTTCAGCTCGCTCTTCGGGATTAGCGACCAGAATCGTCCCTGCAGGTCCTCGTCTTCCCTGCTTGGCCGCCATGCCCCCTTCAATCTTTCATCCATCTCTATCACTGCTTCGCGGATCTCATCGGCTGTGTTCTCTCTGAGCTCAATCCCATTGCCCGCAAATTCAAAGGAATCCATGAATCTGCCTGCTCCCGATCCGATGATCTCCCGAAAAGTCATGTAACGATGTTCACCGATGAGCCAATATTTCTTGAATATCGTGATACTATTCCGGACATAGCTTGCTACATACTCAACGGGGACAAAATTGACATAAACAATGGGTCTTCTGAACACCATCGGAAGAGCGTCCAGACCGGTGCCGGTGCTGATAAAAAAGGAACAGTGAGCGCTCAGAAAGATATCCAGGAAGTCCGACCTATTTCCGTTCAAAGCGTAATCGATAATCCTAGGATTGTCCGCCATCAGTTGCTGCCCAACAAGGGAACCCATACGAAAGGCGAAGTAACCCCTATTTACCAACTCCTCCATCCCGGGGACAAAGTTGCTTATCCCTGAATTTCGGTAATCATGATAACTCCAGTCGTGCTCGGGATATTTCTCGCCCAGATAGAGCGAGTCCCTGGCGTGGAAACAGACAAAGGGTGCACCATCCGGTATACCAATCGTGCCCAGTGATTCACGCCCGGACACGATCTCCTTAGACGTGAACACCAGATGTGACAACGTATCAGCCATGAGAGCCTGCGTGTCCCTGTCGAGGAACCCGCCCATCTGAAGTCGATGCTCCGACCCACCGGGCAAGAAGAATGTGAAACGATAGAGGTATCTCACCAAGGGATTGATGGTTATCACGCGTTTCCACATACGATACAGCTGTTCATTACTGACGGGCTCGCAGTTGTAGAAAAGATCAATGAACTTTTTGTTGTGGCGACCCGCATCTCGCCCGCACAAATACACCTCGGTGTTGGCCGCATAGTGCCCTATCCTGTGGCTCAGCAATTGACCGAACCGGATGTGTACCCATCTTCTCACAAGACGCAGGACAACGATGACGATCGTTCCTGGTACGAAAAATACGATATGAAGCATCTTTCTGAACAGTACCTGCCAGCCGCCCTTCCTGATCTGAAGGACCTGTGAAACGATAAAACTCTTCAATCTTCCCATTGAGAGGATCCACCCAAAAGACTATTGCAAATTGCCGGAAATAGTATGATAATACGTCTTACTTGCTGTTCGGAACTCAATGCCACAGTACACAATGTTGAAAGTAACCGACAAAATGAAAAGCTATGCCGTCACCTTGCTCAAGCTCTGCTTTGCCGCATTGATAATATATTACATGGTTGCGACGGGCAAGCTCGACCTCAACCAGATCTCCCAGATCTCCCACAAGAAAGCCATGGTATTCGAGGTTGTCCTGATCATACTGACTGCGGTCCTGCTCACCACCATCAGGTGGTATTACCTCTTGATCTGGCAGGGAATAACCACGACCTTCAGGGCCGTTCTCAGGATTAACTGCATAGGTATGTTCTTCAACAGCTTCATGCCCGGGGCGCTTGGCGGAGACCTCGTAAAGGCCTTCTATATCGCCAAGGACAGCAAGGCCCGAAAGGTAGGCGCCGTTATGACGATCCTCATAGACCGGATCATAGGTTTCCAGGCCGTCATGATAGTGGCATTTGTCGCCCTCTTCTTCAACCACGATGTCATGATGTCGAACCCTCAGCTCCAATCCCTTGCCTTTGCTATAGCCTTCTATATCGCCTGTTCCTTTGTTGCGGCGGCCTGTGTCTTTTCCGCCAGGGTGAAGAGGCTTTTCATTGCCATCGGGGTCAACAAACTGGTTTACAAGCTTCCCAGGAAGGATCTTCTCCTTAGAATATACGATGCCTTCCATGTATACGCCCATCAGAAAACAAGGCTTTTGAAGGCCATCGGTATCACCATTGTGGTGGACATCCTCAACATCTGCATGTTCTACATCATCGGCAGAGGGATGGGCGAAGACGTGGTTTCTCTGACATCCTATCTTACGGCGATACCCGTCGGTATCCTCATGCTGTCACTCCCCATCGCCCCAGCCGGGCTTGGCGTTGGCCAGGTAGCCTTCTACAACCTGTTTCTATGGTTCGGCGCCCGCAGCGGAAGCATCGGAGCCACCATCGTTACCGTGTACCAGCTTATCTCGATCTCCCTTAGCCTTTGCTTTGTTCTTGTGTATCTCAAAAACCGTAAGGAGGTCAAAAAGGCCCTCGCCGACTCGCAGGAAAACTCCTTACCGGATTAGCACTGCGGATCCATCAGGCTTTACGGCTGTGTATAGCGGTCGTTCCTTCTCGGTAATTGGTATGCAAGTAAGTATGAATCGCGATCATACTAAATATATCGGCTATTCTTCCATTCGTGAGCATATCAACACATTCATCGAAATCCACCCATTGATATCCCGCCACTTCGTTATTATCCGGGAGGCCCTCTGTATTGGTGTCCTCAGAATCCCCAGTCACAAACACGTGCGTGGGGTTATATATGTTGTCAAGGCCCGGATGGTACGTGACGAGATGCCTCAAATTCGAACATAATACCCCTGTCTCCTCGAGACACTCCCTGATGGCAGCATCCTCAGGCAGTTCGCCTTCCTCCATCTTCCCGCCCGGGATCTCAAGGGAATAATCATTAATCAGCAACCGGTATTGCTTCGTCAACAAAACTCTCCCACCCCTGAAAACCAACACTCCCGCCCGGGCACCGTAACTGGCCACATAATAATCCTTTTTTATGTCCACAAAAGAAACAGGCACGTGATAAAGAGCCAAATACTTGTTACCAAATATCGTCTTGAACTCCTTGATGTGTTTCGGAAGCATCATTAGTCCCTTCGTCGTTATGTGGACTGGATAGACTGAGGATTGGGATTTTACCGTGCGAAATCACCTCAACCTATCTCAGCCTCAGCTTGAGGTTAATCGGCATTCAGCTCGTCTGTTCTCTATGCCAAAGCCTGAACAACATTTTTTCGGCTAGTTCAGGGGTAACGGGAGACACGCAAGAAAATACTGGATGAACTACTCAGGCTTTACTGCGATTATTATCCTTGAGGGATAGGCATAAATGGGGAACGCGCGCGAAGCCAGGCGCATTCTTTTTGTGAAATTATGAATCGGATTCCAACCTAACAAAGTCAATATCTTTCCTAGATGCATGTATCGCATATCCGTAAGATTATGCTCAGTTCTGAATCCGTTCAGGCTCAGCACTCTCTCAATCAGAGTCCCGTTGTATATGTAGGTAACCGGTGGACGGAACAAAAAGTATTTCTCTCTCTGCAACGCCTCGATTATATTATGCTTCATCTCTATGAAGTTGAATACGAAATGTCCCCCTGATCTCAGCACGCGGTGGACCTCGTTCAATAGTCTCGGAGGGTTCGGGACATTCTCCAGAACGCTCAACATTACGATAGTATCGAAGCTAGCCGATCGATAGCCGACATCCTCAAATCTGCCGTGGTCTATGTGTACACCATAGTGACGTTTCGCGAACTCCACAAACCTGGAAGAAACATCACACCCGATAGCTCTATCCCCATGTTGATTGGCCACGTGGAGGAAGCTGCCCGTGGACGCTCCTATCTTCAAAATCTCAATGGGCCTGTCGGACGGCAGAAATCTCCGGAGCCTCTGGTAACGCCGTTCTGACGTGGCAAGCCGGAATGGCTCGTCGACCAGATAGTCGTAATAACCCCATATCTTCCGGCTTTCAGAACGCCGTGAACTCACAAAAATCTCGGAATTGAAGAACCAGTCGAAAAATCTCTCATTCGGCATTGGTGTCTGTTTGATAAGGCCGCATGCGCACCGCTGGAATGTCAGAGGGAAACCAAAATGCTTGTTTCCTCTGTACGGGGTGAAACGCGGATGACCACACAGAAAACACACATTGTCCGAGTCGTCATGATCATAGAGGTCAGGTGATGGCACGATGCTCATTTAATCCCCTTAAAGATATCCCTGGATCCTTGGGCGGAAATACTCGACCGTGTGCGCGAGCCCTTCCGCCAGATTGGTTTTGGGGCTCCAGCCGGTTTCAGTGCTAAACTTCGAGTAATCGGCCTGGAAGTCACCGATGTCGATCGCCGCGTGATCCGGGGGGAAAGGTATCAATCGGTATTCAAGCGGACAGATGCCGTGCAGCAGGTTCACAAAATCAAGCAGGGTGTATAATTTGGCCGAGCCGAGATTGTAGATATGAGACTCGAGTTCGGTGTTCTCGGCAGCAAGTATGAAAGAATCCACCACATCGTCGATGTAATTGAAGTCACGCTTCTGGGTGCCGTCGCCGAATATATCGATGCGGTTGCCCGTTAATGCGTTTCGGATGAAGATACCCGTGAAACCCTGTTCGTTTCCCCGAAGCTGCTGGCGCGGGCCATAGGTGTTCGTCAGCCTCAACGAGATGCATCGGATACCGTACAGTTTGGAGTAAAGCGTGTAATAGTGCTCGCTTGCGATCTTGTTGATGCCGTTGACATCTGTCGGCACCAGAGGATGGTCTTCGTTCACCGGCAGGTAGAACGGCTTGCCGTACACCTGCCTCGTCGAAGCGTTTACGATGGTTACCTCCCGGTTATACTTGCGACAACACTCGAGAATGGACAACTGGGCCCTGCAGTTGACGTCAAGGTCCGTGAACGGGTCGGTCATGGAAAGAAGGTGACCCGTCTGTCCCGCCACGGAGAAGATGTATTGCGCACCTTTAACGAGGTACTCAAGGCTGTAAATATCGCGGATATCGGAAAAATTGATGTCCACCCTGTCCTTCACGGGTTCGATGTTCATGAGATTGCCGCCATAGCGGGGCAGCATGGAATCGACTATCGTCACACGCGCCCCGAGGGAAACCAGGCGGATCGCCAGGTTTGAACCGATGAATCCCATCCCCCCAAGGACCAGGACCCGCCGACCAGCAAGGTTATGTGTTCCCATCCGTCTCCTTTCGCGATCGGCCTTCAATCGAGTCGCGGACGAGGTACTGGGGAGAGCTATTCTGCACCAAATATAATCGACCCAGGTATTCGCCAAGCATACCCAGAATACAAAACTGCAAACCGGTAAAGAGAACGATCGTGACGATGAGCGACGCCCAGCCCTTCGGCACGGGCGAGTGAATAAAAATACCCTCAAGACTCCATGACAATATGAAGAAAACGGCCATCAACAGACCAATGAATGTCATCCCAAAACCTATCAAAGACGCCAGCTTCAATGGCATGATAGAAATGCTGGTGACCATGTTGAGCCACAGCCTGAACAATCTGCCTATCGTGTAATTTGACCGGGACACGGTACGTTTCTCATGCTCGCAAAGTTGCGTCCCGATAGAGTCGGTGGCCCGCAGGATCAAGCTGTCGATATAAGGGAATGGTCCCTTATAATCCGTGACGACATCGACAAGGAATCGATTCATTGCTTTGAAACTGGACAGATACAGGGCCTTGGGTTTGCGCAGCAACAGCGTCGCCACCCAATTATTGAAGGCACTTCCAAGGTTCCTAAACATACTATGCTGCTTCTTTGCGTAATAGCTGTACGCAACATCGTACCCTTCATCCAGCTTCTGCACCAATTTATGGATCTCCCGAGGCGGGGTTTGAAAGTCATCATCAATGATACAGACGTAGTCACCCGTGCTCTGGTTCAGACCGCACATTACGGCGTTGTGTTCACCGAAATTGCGGGAAAGTCTGTAGTACTTGACCATCGTTGGGTGTTTGTCCACCGCGAGGATGGCGTAATGGTGTGTATCATCTCTGCTGCCGTCATTGACGAGCACGATCTCCAGCTTCTGGAACGCGGCTCTCAACTCGTTCACCACGGTATCGATAAGGTCCGCAATCATTCTGCCGCTGTTGTACAAAGGAATTACAACGCTGAGACATCCCGGGTGAACATCAGCATCAAAGGCTTTGGAATCTACACCTGTTGTTCGACCGTCGCTTAACATTTTCACCTCGCCGTGTACAGCACCATTATCAGGTCACGTGGATGATTCCACTCCCCAATATAATGTGTCTCCCATCCGTGCTCGGTTCCGAACTTCTCGATAGTTGTTCTGGTGTATTCAAAATGATCGAGGCTGTGAGACCGTCTTCTCTCTGAGTCAGACCCTCCCTCAAAGAATGTTGCATAGTAACGGTGTCCGGGATTCACAAAGGCACGCAGGTTCTTCATGCACAGGTTGATGTCGGCACTGCTCAAATGGGTAAAAAGGGAGAGGGACAGAGAATAGTCCGGCACCTTACTCAACTCCGTGAACTCGAAAGCCTCGGTAATAACGATCTCCGGCCTCTTAGCATCGAAGAGCTCCTTCCCCAGCTCGTTTTCTATACCCCGCTGCACAAGTTCCTCTTCTTTCTCAATGGCAAGATAGTTGCCTTTGTTAAGGTAGGGAATGAAATGTATCCCGCCACGAAAACTGCCACAACCAATATCAAGGAAGACATGCTCGGGCCTCAGTCCCTGGGCGAACATGAAATCGAATTGAAGCTGACCTATCTCGTCCCACCTACCCCCGACATAGAACCTATGTCCCAGTACTGCTATACCCTTTTTCCCCTCCGGGATCACCCCACCGAAAAGGCTGTACCTGATCCAGTTGAACAAATTTCCTTTCATGAATCACCCTCATAATCGTTGATCGTTGATATGATGTGGAGTGCCTCCTCCTTACTCACGGATTCGTGGATGGGCAAGGAGAGTATCTCCTGAGCCGCGCTAATGGTGACAGGCAGTTCACGCGGTTCCTTTGGGAAATCCTTGTAAACCGGCATAAGGTGCACGGGTATCGGGTAATGAACGGAGGATTCGATCCCGGACCTCAACAGAGCTTCCATCAGTCCCGCACGAACACGCGTGCGAAGAACATACTGGTGCCATGACGGCACAACGCGCTGCTGGTCGGGCGGCAATGTTACATAACTGGACTGCACGTGAGCGTTGTATAGATCCGCCACCATGCGCCGATGGGCCAGCCATCGAGGAAGAACCTTTAGTTTCACCCGCAGCATCGCGGCCTGGATCTCAGATATCCGAGCATTCGTGCCTTCCAACACGGACAGTCCCTTCTCATCGTAACCATACAGCCTCAGTTTTCGAAGTCTGTCTGCAAGCTCGTCGTTGTCCGTCACCACGGCCCCGGCGTCTCCCAGGGCACCAAGGTTCTTTGTCGGATAGAAGGAGAAGCAACCAATGTCTCCAAAAGTGCCCACCTGGCGCCCATCATAGGTGGTGCCCATTGCCTGAGCGCAGTCCTCCACGACTGATATGCCATACTTCCTTGCCAGCATATTCAGACGCGTCACATCGGCTGCCCTTCCCCAGAGATGAACCGGCAGGAGGCAGCGTGTTTTATTGGTAATAGCCCGTTCCACGAACGTGACGTCCATCATAAGGTCGTGCTGGCAAACATCAACGAAAACCGGTCGGGCGCCAGTCAGCCGAATGGCGGCTACAGTGGGCACGCATGTGTTTGAAACCGTGATCACCTCGTCTCCCTGACCAACCTCCAAGGCAATAAGGGCCAGATTCAGAGCAGCAGTACCCGAGGACACGCCGATGCAGTGCCTGGAACCAACGGTCGCCGCAAATTCCGTCTCGAAAGCTTCCGTTTCCGGCCCAAGCATGAGTCGTCCCGAGCGCAAGACCCGGGTCGTTGCGGCAAGGATCTCTGCCTCAATCTCCGGCAACGATTTCAAATAGTCGAAAGACCTTATCATTCCTTAAAGATATCCCTGGATCCTTGGGCGGAAATACTCGACCGTGTGCGCGAGCCCTTCCGCCAGATTGGTTTTGGGGCTCCAGCCGGTTTCAGTGCTAAACTTCGAGTAATCGGCCTGGAAGTCACCGATGTCGATCGCCGCGTGATCCGGGGGGAAAGGTATCAATCGGTATTCAAGCGGACAGATGCCGTGCAGCAGGTTCACAAAATCAAGCAGGGTGTATAATTTGGCCGAGCCGAGATTGTAGATATGAGACTCGAGTTCGGTGTTCTCGGCAGCAAGTATGAAAGAATCCACCACATCGTCGATGTAATTGAAGTCACGCTTCTGGGTGCCGTCGCCGAATATATCGATGCGGTTGCCCGTTAATGCGTTTCGGATGAAGATACCCGTGAAACCCTGTTCGTTTCCCCGAAGCTGCTGGCGCGGGCCATAGGTGTTCGTCAGCCTCAACGAGATGCATCGGATACCGTACAGTTTGGAGTAAAGCGTGTAATAGTGCTCGCTTGCGATCTTGTTGATGCCGTTGACATCTGTCGGCACCAGAGGATGGTCTTCGTTCACCGGCAGGTAGAACGGCTTGCCGTACACCTGCCTCGTCGAAGCGTTTACGATGGTTACCTCCCGGTTATACTTGCGACAACACTCGAGAATGGACAACTGGGCCCTGCAGTTGACGTCAAGGTCCGTGAACGGGTCGGTCATGGAAAGAAGGTGACCCGTCTGTCCCGCCACGGAGAAGATGTATTGCGCACCTTTAACGAGGTACTCAAGGCTGTAAATATCGCGGATATCGGAAAAATTGATGTCCACCCTGTCCTTCACGGGTTCGATGTTCATGAGATTGCCGCCATAGCGGGGCAGCATGGAATCGACTATCGTCACACGCGCCCCGAGGGAAACCAGGCGGATCGCCAGGTTTGAACCGATGAATCCCATCCCCCCAAGGACCAGGACCCGCCGACCAGCAAGGTTATGTGTTCCCATCCGTCTCCTTTCGCGATCGGCCTTCAATCGAGTCGCGGACGAGGTATGCATTAGAGACCCGAGAGAAATACTACTCATAGTCGGGTTTGCCGCGCGTGTCTGGCCAGAAGTTCATCCCAAAGACGCTGCACTGCATGAGGATAGCGCGTTTTCATCACCACAGGCGCATTGTTGAGTTGCGGTATGATATTGCCATCAAGAAGATTACTTTCATTGTAGACCGGCAGGTCCATTTCGAAGAACCGAAGAGCCCCGATAGCTTCAGAATGCTTTGTTGCCGGATTTAGTAGGGCCTCATAGCGCACGAACCATGTATCAAGTCCCTCACAATTCTGCAGCAAACTGGCGATATGCTTCAGCCAAAGCCTGTAAGAATACCATATGGGTATCCTGTTCCTGCGCTTAAGAGACAAAGCAACAGCAACCGGCTCACGCATACATACTATGACCCTACGAACATCTCCCCCGTTAGCGCGCCATGCGGGCAGGGTTAAGCAAAATCGGTTCTCCTTGACGATCCTATCCGCATAGGAAAGCCCGAGTTCGGCAATATTGGCCGCGTATTTCGTGCCACGCTTCATAATGGTTGCTGCGTTAGGAAGGTGAAGGTAAGCCAACCTTCCCCAGTTGCCATGCAATAGAGAGATATTCAGCCGAAGCACGTCCAACTGCTCATAGTAACCCGCTGGATTCCATTGATCGGCAGCGTAAAATGTACAGGGATCACCCATATTTGCACCTGCCGAATGGAACAGTTTAGCAACAAGCGATGTTCCCGAGCGATGCATTCCGCAAATCAGTTGCATAGGACGTTAATCCCCCATTCGGTCGGTCGAAAATGCGACGGAATCAATACTAAGTCTGCGCATATCCAGGTAGTCCTTTATACGACAAAACTGATTTTCAAACGGCCCATGCCTGAAGGAAAGAGTCAGGTCCGTCTCACCCGTGAATAGCAACGCTGCCTGCATCACGTTTGCCCGGACGAGGCGTGGGAACGAAATACCGCCCCTGAACTGGACATTCAAGCAATGGCTGTACTGAAGCGGAAGCAACAATACGGACGTACCCTTGCTTCGCGCCTTGATATCGAGCCCGGTTTTTGTGAACGTCAGTGTAGCAGGGTCAGCCGGTACGAGTCGTTCAAGAATCCTCTCTGTCAATACGACACTGTTCTTGAAGTTGAAGCGAGCCTTGGTACTCGACATGAGCGCAACGGTATCATTAGCATTGCGGGAAACAATCTGATTAACCGGAGAATAGGTACCGACATTGGGGTTTGCGATTTCGAAAACATACATTGGATAACCACTCGCAGCAAGACTCAACTCAGGAAGAAGTATCATCTTTTTCTTGGTCATTTCTTCGTAAGGTGGAGGCACATAGCCACTGATGATGACATAGCGAACACCTAAGCTTGCGAGATAGTGTACATTAACATCAGTAAGAACAACAACACTTCGAATCTGTCGATCGATCGGGCGTGAAAGAAACCTCGTCATCATTGCATAAAACTGGGGCGTCATAAGTTGATTGTACGAGAAAACAGTTGGGATATTAAGCCGCCATAAACCAAGTCCTCGAAAGTCGTTCCCTATGTGTTTCGTGAACAGATAGTCGATTCCAACCTGATCGACCCACCAAACAGAGTCCCCGGGGATCGCCCCTCGCGTGATAGTAGCTACGGCTCCCTTGTAGGTTCCCTCCTGACTAAGTCCTATTGCGGATGCAAGTTTGTCCCCAAGGAGAGTGTTTCCCATTGGCCACTCAAACGGAGCTTCACGTGCTACAGAGCTCAAGGAGTACACGAGAAGAATGACGCCAAGCACGAACCCGGGGGAAAAGTACTTTCCATCCCAACGTTTTGACCGAAAAATACCCTGATTCAACGCGGGTAGAAAAAAGCCTCCCGCCTTTCCTACGATAAGGATCGATCCATGGGCTGCGAGAAGTGAGTACAGCGGATAAAAGAAAATCTCGAAATCACGTGGAGACGGACCCGTATAACGGGTAACAACAAATGATACGAAGAATCCAACAGATACGATCAAAGACCAAATGATGAGGTTTAAAATTGCAAAAGGAACAATCTGTCCCTCCTTTCTTGAGATAGAAAAAAACGAGCCCATCATACTCAAACAAAAAAGAGCACCTCCAGCAATGTTGTCCACAAACAGGACTGAGGCAAAGTCCATTGTACGCCGGGAATCTAATAATTCTCCCGAAAAGAAGAAGGGTACCGTGTTTAGCACTGTTCCCAGTAAAAATGGGCCCAGGGTTGTAGCGGTGACCACCGCGAACAATGCCATGAAAACTCCCTTAAACAAAAGCTCGCGTTTGTTTTGAAGCGTCAAGAGCGACAACAAAACCAAAGCGCAGTATAGCGGAAGCGCAAGCGAGAATACAATAGGAGCAGCGGTCGTCGAGTGCAGGAAGATAACAAGCGCCAAAACCCCGTAGCATATTGAAGCCCTGAGGGAGCCTTTTCCGATTCGACTGAAGAACGCCCACCCGAGAGTTGCCGAGGCGATCAAAAAGGAGTAATGAGGAACGATTCCCGTGATCTGATACCCTGTCGTCGGTCTGATAAGAGGTAGTGTTATCATGCACAGAATCCAACATGCCGCGAGCGCTAAACGGGAGTCTATGCCGTAAAGCCGCCAAGCCACATATGACATGGCAAACAACAACACGCTCGAAATTGTGTACACAATAACCGGATCGACATTACCATCCTTCAGCATGCCGGCAAACAAGTAACACGGGAATAGCCAACAATTATGTGACATGAAGACATTACTGAATTCCTGAAGCGGATTGCTCCCAAAACTTAAACCCAGAGGCATCCAGTCAAACTGGAGCTTGATCTTCATAAGATTGTATGTGCCGTCATATCCGATGAATAAGAATATCTTGTTCTGGCAGAACACCACATAGGAGACAACAGCAAAAAACACAAGATGCAGAAGGAACGGCATGTATGCTCTCACGCGGAAATACGCTATTGCCCGAGAGAACACTGACAGCTTGTTAAGAAAATATCTCATGAAATTAGTTATAGTTTTCAAAATCGTGTCAACACGGGCTTACTTGTCGCTTGAAGCACGGCCGTTTTTCACACATCCGACCCTCAAGGCATTAAGATACTATTTCTCCGTGTTTGAGACGATCGATAATCGAAATCATCGACTGATCGACACTACATTTATCCGTTTCTATCACTATCTCCGGTGACTGTGGCACCTCATACGGGGAGCTAATACCTGTGAACTCTGAGATTTCCCCTTTCATCGCCCTTCGATAAAGGCCATTGGGGTCTCGCCGCAGGCATACACTAAGCTCGCACTTGACGAAGACTTCAAAGAAATTCTCACTAGGGATTAGAGACCGCACAAACTTCCTGTCTTTCACAAATGGAGAGATAAAAGCGCAGAGAACGATATGGCCCGCTTCAAAAAAGAGTCGCGCCACCTCTCCTGCGCGCCGGATGTTCTCGTTCCTGTCCTCTTCAGAAAAGCCGAGATCTCCGCACAACCCATGGCGCAGGTGATCTCCATCGAGAAGCATGGTCTGGCATCCCAGATTGAATAAGTGCCTTTCAACCATCCGGGCTATAGTCGACTTGCCCGAACCGGAATAACCCGTAAACCACAATACTGCTGCCTTGTGGGTGTTTCTCCTTTCCCTGACCTCCCGGCCAATGTTCCAACCGCTCCAAACCGTATGGGAAGACCGTGGCGTCCTGTTTTCCTCGCGGTGATCATCCCCTCCAGGGATGGAGTCAATCTCTCTGGGCACATCACGAATCATACCCGCCGCAACTGTGTTGTTCGTTAACGGATCAATGAGAATGAAACTGCCCGTTGCATGATTGATTCTGTAAGGATCGAAGAAGATCGGTTCGGAAGTAGTTATTTCAACCCTTCCGATCTCGTTTAGGAGAAGCGTGTCCGCCGATACGCGGTGTAATGTGTCGACATCTATCTTGTACACCACCTTCCTCAGAAAAACCTTGACGTATTTCGTCGTATGCTTCATAAGGTAAGCCTTCTCGGTTGCGCATCCGGTTTCATCCATCCAGCAGATCATAGCTTCGAGACGGCTTTCTACCCGGGGCAGGTTCTTTGTTCTGACGATCATGTCTCCCCGGCTGATATCTATTTCCCTATCGAGGGCGAGAACAACCGATTGGGGAGCGAAAGCCTCAGGCAGTTCCCCATCATAGGTACCAATGCGTCCAACGCACGCCGTGTTTCCAGACGGCAGCACAACTATTTCTTCACCTGGAGTGACCGTACCCGATACGATCCTCCCGGCAAAACCTCGAAAATCGAGATGCGGCCGGATAACATACTGGACGGGGAATCGAAAGTCCACAAGATTGCGATCCGCCGAGACATGCAAATTTTCCAGACAATGAAGAAGGGTCGTGCCATCATACCACGGCATGTTGTCGCTCTTTTGGACAACGTTATCACCCTTAAGCGCCGATACCGGAATAAAGACCATGTCGTGGATATCAAGCTTCTGCGAATACGCTTCGTATTCATCGACGATGCGTTCATACACCTCCTCCGCGTAGCCGACAAGGTCCATCTTGTTAATGGCGACAATCAAATGCGGGATTTGCAGCAACGAAATAATGAATCCATGCCGTTTTGACTGTGTCAGGACCCCGTTTCTAGCATCGATCAGAATCACCGCGCAATCAGCCTTGGATGTTCCCGTAACCATATTCCTTGTGTATTGCACATGCCCGGGCGTGTCGGTAATGATGAACTTCCTCTTCTGAGTCTCAAAATAGCGGTGAGCAACGTCGATGGTGATGCCCTGCTCTCGTTCGGCCGCGAGACCATCGAGGAGATAGGCAAGGTCAACCTCCCGGGCTCCCTTCCTCTTTGAAGTCCTTGCTATCGCGGTGTACTGATCCTCATAAATGGATTTTGTCTCAAAAAGGAGCCGACCGATCAATGTCGATTTACCATCGTCGACACTGCCCGTTGTTGCAAAGCGGAGCAGAGTTTTTTCGCGGTGTTCCATCAGAAGTATCCCTCTCTCTTCTTCTGTTCCATGGAACTATCGCTCGTCAGATCGATGACCCTGTTCTCCCGCTCCGATTTGGTAGCCGAGCGAACCTCCCCTATGATCTCGTCAATTGTCGATGCTGTTGAGGCAATGGCCCCGGTACAAGGAATACATCCCAAGCTGCGAAAACGACACATAACGCGCTCTATCAGATGATCGACCTTTCCATCACTGACAGAACAGGAGGTCACCGGTATGAGAATGCCGTTTCGCCTGATAACATCTCGTTCACGGGCATAGTAAATGGGAACGATAGGAATTCCCTCCAGCTTGATGTACTCCCAGACATCTCTTTCCGTCCAATTGCTCAATGGAAAAACCCGCATTGTCTCGCCTTCATTGATCCGTGTGTTGTACAGGTCCCACAGCTCGGGTCGTTGCTTCTTCGGATCCCATTGGCCGAAGGCATCACGGAGAGAAAAAACCCGTTCCTTGGCTCTAGATTTCTCCTCCTCCCTTCTTGCACCACCAAACGCCGCATCGAAACCGTGTTTGCGCAGGGCATCCAGTAGCGCTGCTGTCTTCAGGTAACTGCAGCACTTGTCCACTCCTACCTCAAGGGGGTGGCAACCCCTGGCAATCCAGGCCTCATTTCTTTCGACGATCAGCTCCGCCCCTATCTCCCGACAAAACTCGTCCCTGAAGGTATACATCTCGGGAAACTTGTATCCTGTATCGACGTGCATCAACGGAAAAGGGAATGTACCCGGATAAAAGGCCTTCTGAGCCAAACGTACCATAACGCTCGAATCCTTGCCCGCTGAATAGAGCATCACAGGGTTCTTGAACTCCGCGACAACCTCGCGCATGATATGGATTGATTCTGACTCCAGTTGTTTTAGGAATGGCAATGTGAACGAACCCATCTAACTAATCTCCCCGCTGATGTAAGCCCGTGTTCTCTCGTCATCCGGTTTACTGAAAAATTCTCCCGCTGGTTTGTGCTCGACCAAATCCCCCATGTACATGAAAGCTATGTAATCCGCCAGCCTCTTTGCCTGTCTGAGGATATGTGTGACAACAACGATGGTATACTTCTTCTTCAGTGACCTGAACTGTGTTTCCACGAGTTTTGACGATATAGGGTCAAGCGCGGAGGTGGGCTCGTCAGCAAGAATGACCTCCGGCTCGATCGACAGAACCCTGGCCAGCGCAAGCCGCTGCTGCTGGCCGATAGATAATCTGGTCGCCGGAACGTGGAGCCTGTCCTTGACTTCATCCCAGAGTCCGGACAGGCGAAGGTAATACTCCACCAACAGCCGCAAACTTTCTCTCCGACTCTTCCTTGTCCTGCTAATCGGACCAATTCGTCCACACAGATCCTCAAATTGACCAATTCGCGATATCCTAGATAGAATGTCGGACACATCCAGTCGGTGAATTCGCGGACCAAAAGCGACATTATCATAAACAGACATCGGCAAAGGATGGGGGCGCTGAGAAAGAAAGCCGACCTTTTTCCTGAGGTCTGTAACATCTAGTCCATTATCGTAAATGCTAACACCGTCAATAATGATATCACCCGACACCCGAACATTCTCATTGAGATCCAACAATCTATTCATGCTCTTGAGCAGTGTCGTCTTCCCACACCCGGAAGGTCCAATGATCGCGACTATCTGGCGCTCCGGGATATCGAGCTCTACGTCTCTTATGACCTCGTGATCCCCGTAAGATACTGAAACTTTCTTCAACTGAATCATTGAAATCCGCCGTTGATGTTCCTATTTCACTATGTTCCTTGAAAGACGCCAACCCAGAAGTCTTGCGAGAATATTGACTATAACCACAATGAACAACAGGATCAAGGCCGACGCGTACGCTCTCGCCTGCACCTCTGGAATTGGCGTCGACACCTGAAAGAAGACGGCCAAGGGCAGGGAAGCAACCGGATCAAGGAGGGATGTCGGGATTGTATCCGTGTATCCCGCCGTAAATAGTATCGACGCCGCGTCCCCAATGCCCCTTCCAAACGCCAAAACAACGGCGGTGCAGATGCCGGGCAAGGCTTGCCTCAGCACCACGGCCACTGTTGTTTCGATCCTTGTTGTGCCCAAAGCGTATGAGATCTCTTTGAGCTCATGGCGAACCATCCGAATAGCTTCGTCCATTGCCCTGATCATGATCGGTATCATAAGGAGCGTCAGAACAATGATCCCCCCCAAAAGAGAAGCCCGTATACCTAGGTATACCATGACGACAAAACCGAAGGCCCCATAAACGATCGACGGCGTTCCCCACAGGATGTCGAGCACCAATCGCGAGAGATCGGCCAACCGTTTGCCCGTGTATTCTCTCTGGAGACCGAAGGCGACGGGCAGACTGATGATCAGGGCCATTATCGTCGAGCCCGACACGAGGTAAAGAGAACCAACGATGGCATTGGCAACACCGCCCTCCTTGCCCAGATAGTAACCACCCCGCGGGGTATCAAGGATCATGGACAGGCTCATGGCTGACATGCCCTTGACCGCAATAACGGCAACGATTCCGGCAAGACTCGCCAATACGAAAAGGAGTGATACCAGCATCAATAACTTAAAGAGATTCTCTTCAGCCTTTCGTGCATTCATCTGTGGCCCTGCAATCCAATCCTCTGAAGTGCATAATGAGCGGTCAGACTGAAGCCGGCAACCATTGACATCAGAATGAAAGCCGCTGTCATGAGTGCTGAATCATAAAGGGGAATAGACATCACCTCACCATAGTTGTTGGCAATGAGCGCAGGTAATGGGTACGCCGGATCAAAAACCGAAGAAGGCACCTCAGCAACGTTACCGACAACCATCAGCACTGCCATAGTCTCCCCAAAGGCGCGCGCGAAACCAAGAACAACGGAGGCAAGGAGACCCCTGTATGCCTTTCTCAACACGACATGCTTGATCGTCTCCCATTTCGTTGCCCCGAGAGCCAAAGCACTTTCCCTGTCTTCCCCGGGGACCATTCTCAAAACCTCCAGAGAAATGGAAATGATGAAAGGGATAACCATGATAGCCAGGATCAACCCTCCCGCCAGAAGACTGTACCCTGTCGTCTGGACGTCCATGGATTCTCCGATCGCTCTCACGACCGGCACGATCACCAACACGCCGAACAAACCATAGATGACAGAGGGAATGCCCGCCAGGATATCTATGATGAAACGAGCTGCTTCACGAGAACGCCGACCCACGTACTCGGTAAGATAGATCGCGCAGAGCAGGCAAAGTGGAATGGATATCAGCATCGCTATCAAAGTCACTTCCGCGGTTCCAACAATGAAGGGAAATAGTCCGAAGGAACCCTTCATGGGATGCCATGACGTAGAAAACAGCAATTCCACGAGTGGAACACGGGCCAGAATCGGCCCGGCCTTTACGAGCAACCCGCAGAAAATCGCAAGGCCAAGTACATTGATAAACAACACGCTGGCACGCATCGAAATCCGTGCAAACGTATCTTTTAACCGTCGCCTGCTAGTATCCATTTTCATCCAAATCGAGTATTCCTTATTCGCCTACCTTCCTTAAGGCCGCCTTGATCTGTGAGGTATTGATCCTCAAGTATCCGATATCGTCAGCGTATTTCTGACCATCCTTAAGGATCCATTTAACGAATTCTCTGGCGGGGCCTTTGAAAGCCCCTTTTGTGACCAGATAAAGGTCTCTCGCAGGCGGCGAAGGGTAGACACCTGATTGCACCGCTCGCATTGCCTGTTCCTTTGTTCCGAGCATTTCTTCAGGGTCGACTCTGCCGTTGCCGTTGACGTCAATCGCTACAACATGAAGTCCTGCCACAGGCCTGCCCGTTTTCATATCATAGGCATAATTGAGATTATTGTAACCTATGCCTGACCTGTCTCTGCGGACCGCTTCAGCGACACCGGGGTCACCATATACCGCAACACCCTTTAAATCCTCCTGATCCTTGCCAAGATATTTTGCCCAAGTCTCGGCCGCCCCACACGAGTCTGACCTCGTATAAACGCGGACCTTCTGGCTGTTAGAAACCCCGGTTAACTCACCCCAGTTCTTGGCACTACCAGTTACCCACAGAGCCAGAAAAGCTTTCTTGGTCAATCCCATCCTTGTCAGTTCCCGGATAACGGGATTGTTCTCGTTCACCGTTGGAAAGACAGCATCCTTTACCACAGGGACAAAGAAGAGATTTTGCGCCATTTCCTCGGGACGAAGCTCTCTGGAGACCATGCCGATATCCACTAGTCCGGAAAGAGCATCCGCCACGCCCTTGCCCGCGCCCCCGGCAGAAACATCGATTCTGACCTCCGGATGGACCCTCTTGAACTCCTCAGTCCATTTCACCATCATCGGATAAAGCGCCCAGGCGCCGGACACTCTTATCTTTCCTTTCACTTCCGCAGCCACGGCATCTCTCCGAGTCTTGTGTTCAGCCGCGCTTGTTTCGCAAGAGAGTGCCACCTGCGTAATGAAAATGAGCACCAACATACCAATCGCTCCAATACATTGATTATTCCTCATGTACTTCACGTTGCCCTCCAGATGAGATTCAAGATGATTCGTTGATATTGACCTTGGAGATTTGTCATTTGCCAGGCTGCATCGAACCATCCAAAGCCTTACTCACTGTACGGTCCTGAATGATGCCCAAATGAGTGTACTCTGGGTAGTGAGATCCTTCATTGCCAACCTTCTATCGGGGGCATACCCGCCCTGATCTGGACAGGATAAGTCCTTCCGTCGTTGTAAAAGTAGATTTCCTCCATCCGTTGATACAAGCCATCAAAGTGTAGGCTCTGTTCTGATTTTGCAATTAGTTTCTTATACGCTTTTATGAATCTTCGTGGAATCCCAGAGGAGCTGTTTTCCTTCCAGGTCAGAAGATAAACATCTTTACGGCTATTTGTCCACACAACTCCCAGATGCCTCCCGATATTATTAGGATGGAACAACTCGGTATATTGGAACATTTCAAAAAGGTCTTTCTTGAGGTCGATGATGAAGTAGTTCAGATCCTGCCTTTGGAGCAATTCCTTCGCCCGGTTCGAGTCCGAGAACATAATTTCGTGCCAGTCTTGTCCCAACGAGTAGGAAATTGCTGTCTCAAGACCGGAATCCGGGCCCATGTAAAAGTTGTACAGAGAAAAAGACCAGATCCTTGTCTCCGGACCAAGCATCTTGCGCACTTGAACGGCGGGTTCCCATAGTGCATCGTTGTGCCCATACATGGTGCTGTAATTGATTCTCCCGCATATAAAAGCTGCTGTCCTATACGTCTTACCCAGCACTTGCGGGAACATCTGGTAGCTATTAAAAGACCAGAGACATACGATCACCATTCCCAGAACTATGGTTATATTCGTTCTTACGGTCTGGCCGAAGGGCAAAAGGGTGATGAAAGAATTCCAGACCAATAAAAATCCGGCCACAAGGAAAAAGACTATGAAAATATAATTCCTTAGGTAAGAATGAGGGTGCGCCGTAGCCAACAGACACATGATGAATGCGGCGGTAAGGAAGGCCATCAAGGGTATCGCCGTACGATGTTGTTCTAGCTTGGCTCCGTGTCCTTTCACATACAGAACAATTCCGGTAATACCGGGTAGCAGGACAAATAGGATAAAATAGTCCACCTTTACAAAGAAGAGACTCATGACTCTGAATAGCCCGAGGAGATATTTGAGATCGAAAATGTTGCCGACAAGCTTGAAACCACCAATATCCTTGCTCGTTCCCTGCTCAAGCAAGACCATAAGGTAGGGACTGACCCATTCACTAAGTTTTTTCTGGTCCGCCAGTTTCCAGAAGAGTCGAAAAGGTGTGATTTCAGCCATACCCGTTATGGAATAGTTGATGGCAAAAGTACTAAAGATAATCAACAGCCCTGACACCAGGATTGACGCAAGTCGCATCGCTGATCGCAAGTCTTTCATGATGACGCACTTGACAATCATGATAACGAGAAAGAGCGCAACAATTGCAAAGGATGGCGGAAAGAATATGACAAAACCGGCGACAATCAGCATTCCTCCCATCATCCAGAGGTTCCTATCTGTCTCTTCCGACCTCTCCATTTCAATGACAACCCACAGGATCGATGCGTAGAATGAAGACGCGATAATGTGGTGTGTATTGAAGAATGAATAGTAGGGGTCTATGTAGATCATCAGCTGGTAGAGGAAACATGCTGTCAAGGGTATGAATTTGTTTTCAGAAACCTTGGAAACCAAAGAATAGATGGTCAACACGGAGAAAAAGAAGAAACAGCACGATACCACCGTACTGATCTCAATGTCAGTAAGAAGCATACTCAGGTAGACAATCCCGTTGCCCTTCGAATAGTAGTACTGGTACCACAGGTCGTTCGGCAAAATACTGTGTGTGCGCAACACCTCTTTGAAATAGGGAAAATAATGATGAACATAATCACCGCTTATATTGCCGGGATACAAGCCCTTCATGCACAACATGAACCCGGATGCCAACAAGACAATGAGCGCGAAAACGAAGATCATATAATGAGTAAACGACTGGTTTCTCCTGGAAATGACTCCACCGCAGACATTCATGAGTCTTCGGGCCACAGCGACAAAGTCACCGTACGAAAAAACGATAAGAGGCAGACTGATCATCAAGGCTGTTGTCAAATAGTAAAGATTGAGGTAACCCAGCACGAACAAAACACCGTGAAGGAGGGCTGCGCCGGAAAAAAAGTAAAGAATTGCAGCGTCCAAGGCATTTCTGGCTAACTCTCGCTTCTTTGAGACGATCTTGAAGAAGAGTCGTCCGGACGTGTAGATCATCCACGCGAGATACGCCATGAACACGACCCTCAGGAGATTATACACGATATATTTGACGCTCACAGCCGGGGTCATTGAGGCAAAAAAAAGCTTGTGATACACGTCCACTATCTGGAAGAAGACGACCGTCGCTACGAAACACGCCACGAATAACACGTGGCCAAGATAGTGGAGTATTTTGTTAGTCATCGTTGCTATTCGGGATCTCCCTTGCCCGTACGGACCGGTCTCCATACAGACATCTTCTGACCCTTCGAATCAGTATTTCCAGGATGCTATGCCAAACGGAAAGTATGTTCCGAATCTTGAGCGCGCTTGAATCGCCACCCTTTCTGTCGATGGCTTCCAGCGTGCGCACCTGCATGTAAGTGACACCCTCGTCAAGCAAGCGTGTCACCATATCTGCCTGAAAACCGAACCCGAAGGAATTCGGATGCCATCTCATTACGTTGTAACGCAGCTGGATCGCGGACCCGTTGTAGTACTTTATCTTATAACCGCTCAGCGTGTTTATCAGAAAGGTGAACGTTCGTGAAAGCATCTTTCTTCCACCGCTCTTGCCAGCCACAGCTTTTTGATCCTGATAAGGCAGGATCATATCTGCCTTGCCTATATTCCTGAACACATGGACCAGAGATTCTCTTGTCTCGGGGTCGTCGCCACAACAGAGCCTGTAATACTTTCCCTTTCCCAGAAACGCTCCGTCCACGTAGTTGTTGGCAAGTCCCCGGTTTCTCTCGTTGACGTGCAGATGGACGGGCAGCCGGGGATGGTCCCTGAGATATTCTTCGATTCTCCGAACAGAGTTGTCACTGGAAAGATCGTCGATAACGACAATATCGTAGGTTACGCCAACTTCGTCCAATGCGGAGATGACATTCTCGATCGTATCGACGATGTAGCTCTCCTCGTTGTAGCACGTAATAAGGATCGTTATATCCGTTTCATCATCCGTGTTATTCAGAGCCCTGCTGTCTTTCAAATCTTACCCCTCTGTCTCTAAACACATCGGAAGATCATCTTTTTATAAACGTCACATAATGATACGCGGTGCCCCACAATCCCCCAAGAATACTGCTGTTCCTGTACGCCCGAACCAAATCCTGGAAAGATGTTCCCTGTGCAATCTGGAAAATACCTTGCATATCGTCATTGAATTGCTCAATGTCCTGGTCTCCTACACCCGCCAGGTAGGACCGCATTTCCTCAGGGTACCTGATGTTCTCGAGCCTAATCTCATCGTTCACGGAGCTCACAGAATACGCGGACATCAGATCCACCAATTTCTTTACTGACTCTACAACCTCGTCGCTCGCCGGCGGAACCTCTCGGCCTGCTGGTGCAATGCCTGTCAGGAAGTATGGAAACGCCCGCCTCCAATCGAGCATGAATTCTTTATGAATCTCGTTGAAGGATGTCGTATCCTTGTACCACTTGTAGTTCTTGAAGGATGTCCAGACGGGTGAAGTCGAGTAGAGGACACATTCGTGTTTCTCGATCGTCTGCAGTATCTCATCATAACTCCAGAGGAACTGCGAAGAAACGAAAGGATTCACCAAAGTATCCTTCCACCAGGCCTCGAAGGGGCGAGAAGCTCCTAATCTTGCGAAATCGTCGCCAAAAAGATCCCTGGCCATATCGAGAGAGGAGTCTCCGTTTGTTTCTATTGATGCGAGCTCACAGGCCCTTCTCAGGACCATTTTCTTCGTGAATTCGATCAGGCCACCGTATCGATCATTAAAGGATATAATGCCTATCCCTCCCGGGTTGAGGAGGTCGGCTATCTTCCCGAGCATTGCGTCCCTATTCGGAAGGGTGTACAGGAAACCTTCCGCTACTGCAAGATCATACTGGGTGGTCGCCTCGAAGGTATCTACACCTTTCTGCCTTATCTCCTTGATCCTTTCGGTTAAACCAAATCTTCCAAAAAGATCTCGTAGTCTCGGCAACACCTGTTCATTCGGTTCGACAAGTGTGAGATTACCTCCCGACATGGCGAGAACAAGAGCGTTCTCCCCAGAATTCGGGCCGAATTCTACGATCGACCGGTCGCTGAGAAACGACAAAGGTATCCCCAGGTGTCTTTCATACAGATTCCGTCTTTTTGTGAAGTGCTCATTCCAGACCTCATGATCCTCAACGGAGATCGGAACGGGGTTGAAGGAGTTTCTCCTGTAGTAATCGACCAAAGACGTGCTGTCTGCTTTTTCTGTCATGTCGGTAGCCTCTTGCGGCTGCTAATATTTGAATGTTTGTTCTATCTGGTCTGCCGCCCTTCGTACTCGGGCGGCACAAGGAAATCGACCCTGGGATAGAGCCGACTAAGGCGTGCTTGCAGCTTTCTCGCCAGTTCCGGGGGGAAAGCAAGATATACGGAACTCTCATCGGGCACTTCGGCGGGCTTAAGAACGATATGCCCCATGTGTTCTTTCCGATGCCGAAGAGGATCCTCGTCGACAAAGAACTTCGCACAATGACCGCTCGCACCGGCCAACCAGCTTCCCGCGATGGCGGTGCCAAAGATTCCCACACTCGTGCGGATTGACCTGTCTTTCAATTCATCGATCATATTCTGCAGCCATACGAGCATGCTCCGGAGAGTCCGTTCACTTTCGCCAGTCCGGTTCTTGATGTCCCTGGACGCAACGTCGTTCGACACCTTGCCGGCCACACCTATTTCCTTGCTGATCCAGCTGTCCGTCTGAAGAAGAGGCGAGAAGTCGGCGAGCTCCAGCAGATACGCAAGCGTCTCCAACGTGAAATGCGAACAATGGTCAACGACCAGCAGATCAAAAGGGTTCTCCAGATAATTGGATGTCTGAACGAAAAGAATCCCATCGGGCTTCAGGAGCCTCTTCAACTGTTTCAGTGTTCCGACGGGGTCCGGCAGATGTTCAATGACATACACTATGGTGATGAGATCGAACCGATCGTTTATCTCACCGAGGGTCCCGGAAAAGAACCTGTCCACCCCCGGAAGTCCTTCGATGTACGCCCTGCTGGTATCGAACTGTTCGTAGCCGCAGAGCGACCATCCCGGGTACAGGTCATGGAATGTCCGCAAAATAGACCCATTCCCACAACCAATATCCAGCAAACGCCCCTTTACTCCGAGCGGTATCTCTGAACGAAGATTCTCGATCAAGCGCAATGTTCTGGGCATGGGGGTCGCTTCTTCGAAAACAACCTGTTCCTGTCCATCAGACAGGGGATACATTTCGTACTCCCTGTATATATTGCAGATATCTTGGTACCATTCCTCATCAAGCAACTTTTGGACATGCCCGCATCCCGGGCAGATGGCCCAGGTTCCCGCGCGCGGCCAAGGTTTGCAGTCAGATGTCACCCCTGCGTGCCGATGGGGCACGGGCACCAGCGGCGACTGGCAGAGCATACAGTTCGATAGATTCAAAGTGAGCCACCTTCCAGCATCGCGGGGGCAAGAAACGCCTTTTCCAGAGTCCACTCAATCCCGGGGGCACGCATACCCAATTCCTCTTGAAGCCGCGTTGTATCGAGAGCTGTTCTGCTCGTTACGAGAACATCAGGCCTCGCTGCCGATTCGGACGCCGGGATCGGTTTTACATTCCTGCTGTCAATCCCCAATATCTTGCACGCGAATAGCGCGGCATCTGCGTAAGATACGTCTTTCTCTCCCGAAAGGTGAAAAATACCAGCGGCTTGCCTGTCCAGAACAAGCCTTATGGTATGTACAACAAGAGATAGGGGAATGGGCGACATGAACATGTCGGTGAAAGGAGTGATTGTGTCACCCCGCTGCAGATCCTTCTTCCAGTTGTCAAAAAGACTATTCCGCGATCCCAGCACTTTGGTCAGGCGCAGAACAGTCACACTATCCGGTCCGTAATCCAAGAGGTCGCGTTCGGCCCGGGCCTTCTGCCTGCCGTATTCGACAGCAGGAGACACTGGGTCGTCGTGGGTTGGGAAAGGCTTCGAACCGTCGAAGACAAGGTTTGATGACAGGAAGACCACACGAGCGCCATTATCGATAAGCTTCTTGCCCAGAGAGTATGTTCCTTCAACGTTCACCCTGGCTGTGCCGGACCTGTCGCGTTCGCACAGGTCGAGTTTGGTGATACCCGATGAGAATACTACCGACCCGACATCCTCAGGCATCTTCCATTCCGTCGGTTCGTCGCCAAGGTCGAGGTAAACGTAGTCCGGATACGGCAGATTCCTGAGGATGGAAGTGAATCTCAAAGGCACGCCAGCCTTCCTGAAAAAAGAAACAAGGGCGGACCCGATCAAACCGTCCCCGCCCACGATCAATATCTTCTTCTCCGTCATACCGTCTTCTTACCCGTACAAAGGACAAACAAATAGTGCGCCATTCTATAGAACCCTGTATGCACGACCTCATCGTTCATGGAAAAGAGGAAAACGTTCTGGAAATACTTCTCCATCAGCTCTTTCAGTTCGCAATAATCCTTGCAGTTGACATGTCCTTCCTTGCTTTGGGCGTTCGCGTAATCCTGCGACTGGATGCTGGGGGTACCGATAACGGCAACCCCGTTATCGGAAAGGGAGGAAACCAGGTTAAACATGAACAGATCTTCCTTCTCGGCAGGAATATGCTCGATCACATCAAGGGAATATATTCCGTCGAATCCGTCCCCAAAAGGCTTTGAAAGAATGTCGTGCACCTCCGCTTCGAACTGCCAGTCACTTTCCATTCGTGACTTGATGTCCTCAATGAAAATGGGATCAAAATCGATAACAGTCAACTTCTTGACTTCCTGATGCACGATCCGGGAGCCGAAAGCGTCGCCGCAACCGATCTCCAGCACGTGCTCCTTTCCGCTGAGCATCTTTGCTACGAACTTGTATCGCGACAGAAGGAACGATAGTCGTTTCGGATCGTCATGCCAGACCTGGTCCGTCATGAGCCCCAGGGATGTCGCCTTCTTCTTTCGCCTTCGGAGGTCAAGCAGCGTCTGGTATTGAGGTTCCATCGTTGCAGCTTTCTTTTCACACTTCTTCATATTTAATCTTCTTTCAGCCATATTCGAACAGGTACTCCTTCTGAGTCAGCCGCGCTACTCCATCGCGATCAGTACCCTGCCCGCCTCACCGCTTCTTACGAGATCCAACGCCTTATTGATGTCATCAAGGCTGAACTCATGGGTGATGAGGCCGTCCAGCGTCATTCTTCCGGTGTTAACGAGGCGGATGTACCTGGGAATGTCGATGTGCGGGTCGACCCCGCCGCCGTGAGAACCTGTCAGGACCTTCTTGAAATGCAGGGGCAGGGAGTAGATGTTGATATTGTCTCCCTTCCTTGGCACTCCGACAAGGATGGTCTTGCCGTCTGGATGCGTGAGATCGTAGGCCTGTTCGATGACCCTTGCGTTGCCGGTTGTGTCGACTATCACGTCTGCGCCAGCGTTGCCCACAATCTTTCTGATCTCCCCGGCGAGATCCTTCGTTGTTGTTGAATTGAAGCAATGCGTCGCTCCAAACCTCTTTGCCATGTCCAGCTTATTGTCGCGGATATCGATGCCGATTATGGGATGGGCGGAAACCATCGAAGCCGACTGCACCACGTTGAGGCCTACACCGCCGACCCCGAACACAACCACCGACTGGCCGACCTTGACCTGGGCGTCATTGTTGACGACACCCATGGCGGTTGTTACGGCGCATCCAAAAAGCGGGGCTACCTTGAGGTCGAAATCGCTCGGGATTGTCGTCAACCGGTTTTCGGAGATGACCGCGTAATTGTTGAAGGTAGTCACCCACCCGGCATTAACCTTCTTGCCATTCCAGTTATATATCGGGGTGTTGGACTGGATGCCGTCACTCTGGCGCCAGTGGAGGACAACGGTGTCGCCCTCTTTCACGGTCGTAACGCCTTCCCCCGTTTCAATGACCGTCCCTGAACCTTCGTGGCCAAGCAGGTGGGGCAGGAACTTATCCGGGCCCTTGGCGGCCCCTATTTCGTTCAGCTGGGCACCGCATATGCCGCTGTAATGTATCTTCACAAGAACCTGGCCAAAGGAAAGCTTCTCGGGCATGTCTATCTCCGCGACCTCCAGAGGAGCGTTGCTTTGAACCAGGATCCCGGCTTTCATTTTATTGACTTTCAAAATTCACCTCCATGGGATAAAAAAAAGGACTATTCGAAGTAGATGAATTCGTAATCCCCGGTGTAGCCGAAATGTTGGTATATCCAGATCCATTCCGCGGTGTCAAAAAAAGATTCCGCGGTGAGTGCCCAACACTGGAGATTGAACTGCTCCTGCTCATTCCTGTAACTTTCAAGCATTACGTACTTGTTCTTGCCGACACGTTCTATCTCCTTCAATGCCGTCTCAAGCTCAAAAATGCGCAGGTTATGGAGACAGCCGAGAGATATCACCAGGTCGAAATGATCGTCCCCCCAAGGAAGCCGGTCCTGGGCGCGATATCTGAAAAGATTTCCCCTGATCTCTTCCTTGGCGTCGGCAAGCCCGTGTTTGGAGATGTCGAAACCAACGATCTGCGCCTCGGGTAGAAGCTGTTTGAATTCATACAGGAGGAATGCCTTGCCACAGCCCACGTCGAGTATCTTTGCGTCGGGTTTGAGTCCGTAGAGTTCAATGAGAGGCTTGGCGACCTTCTGCCATCTGTTGTCAATATACCTGTACCCGCCGTAGCCATAGCGGCGATCGCCATCCCAGTAGTCGAATTCATATTCTTTAGCCTTGATCATGCAATGAACTTTATCATCCACCATCCGGTCGATATAAGCCCGTTTTGTCATCTGGTGAAGCGGCGTCACAACATTAAGTAATCTTCCCATGTCTCCTCCTTTTTATTTGAATTCTTATCATATCAATCCTGATTTTCAATGATTATAAGGGAATCTTTTATACTCTTTTAAGATGTCTTTCAACATGTTTTTGGATTTCATCAACTGGTCGTTCAGGATGTTCTCCTCCTGTTCTTCGACACAACCTGCAAATTTCCTGCGCTGCATCTGATCGGGCAGGAATTCGTTGAGGAATATCAGACACCACTTGAGGCCGTACAGAGGGTAATAGATCTCAACCCTTTCGGCGAGGCTGCCGTACTCCCTGAAACGGTCCAGCATAGCGGCATAGAAGACCCTGCTCTGCTCCTCCGCCAGGCTCATAGCCGGGTGGAGTATGAAATCGGAAACCGTCTTCGCCGGGTCATCCCAGCCAAAGTACTCAAAATCCAGGAAGAAGAGCTGGCCCGACTCGTTCCTGATGGAGTTGTGAAAGCCGAAATCGGAGGGGCTGAGCGTCCTTCCCTCGGGTGCCAGGCACTCCGGAGATATCGACCTTTCCCGGAACCTGCCCCGGCACCACTCGCTGATCTCGGAAAGGGCGGAAACAAACTCCTTGTCGATGAATTCATGGAAGGGCCCGTGCACTACATCGGCGGTTCCCTCTAAAAGTCTTCTGTAGCGAAGATCAATGTTGTCCAGGAGTTCCTGAAAGGAAAAACATGCTTCGGAGGCTGCCGGCAGTTCCTGTACCTCTGCCAAAGTTCTCAGTTCCTTGAGAGTTGAAAGAAAATCAACGGCATGCGTGATGTCCTCATTGGAAATGTCATCTATCGATGGCCTGCTTCCCTCGACATAACTGTAGACCGCGCTCCCTGTGCCGTCGTCCGCCATGATGGGTTCGGGAATACACCGTACACCGTTCCTCCACAGGAACGTGAGGCTCGAGAACTCGACTTTCAGGCGGTCCCTGCTGTCGAGTTTGTTGCGGAAGTAGTACTTAACAATAAACGGTGTGTTGTTCCCCGACACCACGCGATAGACCTGGCTGTTCTTTCCCTTCCCGGTCTTCTCGACAGACCGCACACGCAGGCCGTACACGCGGGCCAGGTCATCGGCGATATCTGCGTATTTGGTATCGTTATTTTCCATTGAAAAAGTATCTGTGGATGTCCTTCCACTCTTCGAAGACCTTCCCATTCGTCTCTGCCGCAAAATCGCCTGACACGTGGGAGTTGAAGAGTATCTTCTCTACGTCCCGAGGAAACGAGGGCTCGCGAAATGTCTCCTCCAGGTCGTCGATAAAATGTGTGCATCCGAGGGATCTGATCCTGTTGATCTTGTCAATCCTCGTGGATTCAAAATAAACATCCCCGGAGGAAAGACCGGACACTCCGGCATTGAAGAACCCTGCCTTGTCGAGCCACTTCAACGCTTCCTTCCGAAGGTCCGTCCCTGTCGTATCATAGTTCGCAAATTGCGTTTTGTGACTCACGATATAGGTCCTTATTCCCTTATCTTTGCAACGGATAAAGAACTCAAAGACATCCTCGATCAATGTTGCCCTGCCCATCCCGGGACCGTAGATGGCCGCCTGTATCTTTTGCCATTCTATCTCTCCGCCGGGCAGTTCGCGGATCACATCGCGAAGGATCTTCTTGTTCTTCAGGACCTGTCCATCGACCAATCCCCGTTCGATCGCTTGCCGGTAGATCAGATCGTCATAACTCACGATAGTATTGTCGAAATCTACACCGATGATCTCTGGCATTGGGCGTCGGGGCATCTCTCAGACTTTTTGGCTTCTCTGCCGGTAGAGTTCCCGGGTCCTTTCCACTATGGATTCTTTCGTGATGTTGAACGTCCTTCGGGCGTCTTCCTGCTTGCCGGCTTCATAACAGAAAACGTCGTCCACCCCGATCTGGAGCAGGTCCGCTCTGGCCGCAGGCCTTTTCACCAGCCACTCCGATACGCTGCTGCCGAACCCTCCCAGCAAACCGTGTTCTTCGAGGGTGATAACAACATCGAAGCTGTTGAAGGCGTCGGTCAAGAGATCTTCATCGAGGGGCTTCACCGTGTGAAAACTGACGACCCGCGCTGATATCCCGGCATCACCAAACATTGCGGCGGTCTCAAGGGCAAGCGGCATCAGGTTGCCGGTACTGAGCATGCACACGTTTCTGCCCTCGCGTATCACGATGCCCTTGCCTATCGTAAACTCGGGCTGCTTCTCGTGGATCAACGGCTCGTTCTTCTTGCCAAGGCGGATATAGACCGGTCCGCCGTGCTCTACGGCGGCCCTCAGGGCGGCTCGCACCTCATGGCTGTCGCTCGGGCAGATGACCGTCATATTGGGCAGTATGCGGAGCAGGGCTATGTCGTCGCAGGAGTGATGCGTCGAAAGCAGTTCTGCATACGACAGCCCGCCGCCCACCCCGACGATGATCACGGGCAGATTATGATAACACACGTCCACCTTGATCTGTTCGTAACAACGGGCTGTGATGAAGGGGGTGATGGTGTAAGCGATTGGCCTCAATCCACACATTGCCATACCGGAGGCAACCCCTATCATGTTGGCCTCCGCTATTCCGCAATTAATGAAACGGTCCGGAGCATGGCTCTTGTAGTCGTCAAAAAGCCGGTTTCCTATATCGCCTGAAAGCAGCACGATCCTATTGTCTTCGCTGGCCAGGCTCGTCATCTCAGAAGCAAAGGCGTTTCTCATAATTGACCGAGCTCCTTTAAGGCTTTTTTCACCTCTTCTTCGTTGGGGATCCGGTAATGCCAGTTGTTGTCGTCTTCCATGAAGGAAACGCCCTTCCCCTTAACCGTATGGGCTACCACCGCGATCGGCTTCCCGTCTCCACGGGGTGCCTGACGCACCGTTTCAATGAGAGCCCTGACGTCATGACCATCCACGTCGTAGGCATTCCATCCAAAGGCATCCCATTTTTGCCTGAGCGACGGCAACGCCATTATCTCCTCGCTTCTTCCGGTAGCCTGCCATCTGTTGTAGTCAACAAAAACGACAAGGTTCTCGATATTCCGCGCCGGCGCCAGCATTGCGGCTTCCCACACCGAACCCTCGTTGCACTCTCCGTCGCTCATGACGACGAAAACGTTGTAGGGCAAATGGTTGATTACCCCCGCCATTGCCATCCCAAGTCCCACGGGCAATCCATGTCCGAGGGAGCCCGTCGCGACCTCCAGGCCGGGAACACAATAAGGAGCCGGATGTTCCGCCAGCCTGCTTCCGCACTGCGCATAGCTCTCGAGTAATTCCTCGGGATAGAAACCTTTCATGGCCAGTGCGACATATAGTGTGGCGATTGCGTGCCCTTTGCTGAATATAAGCCTGTCTCTGCCGGGGTCGAAGGCCTTTTCGGGATCGACGTTCATGAGAGCCCAGTAGCTTGCCACTATGATGTCCACGCAGGACAATGCGCCTCCGAGATGTGCCGCTCCGGTCTTGTGTGACATTACGACAAGGCGGGCTCTGATCTTCCTCGCAAGAGACTCGAGATGTTCATAATCAGGGGTCTGTGTATTTAGCACCATGAACTCCTATTTAAGGTTGGCTGCCTGCATGGTCTTGATGTTGTAGTATCTGATATCATTCATTGAATCAGGTATCTTGCCCTCGTCAAAGGCCTTCTTCAGGTCCAGTATCGCGTCTTCTATGGTGCGCTTCGGAGCGTATCCAAGGGCTTCCTTAACCTTCGTCGACGACACCTGGTACGACCGGTTGTCATCGGACGGGGTCGTTGTGATGGGAAGGGCGGGATCGATAACCTTTTTCACCATTTCAGCGATTTCCTTTACCTTGTAGTTCTCATAGCCCACGTTGTAGATCTTTTTGTGTATCTTCTCGTCGGGAACCTCAAGGAGAAAGGCGTAGAAGTCAGTCATATCCTCTATATGCAGGTTGGGCCTCATCTGCTCACCGCCGAAAACCGTTATCTCGCCCTTGCTTATGGCATGGTTGGTGAGAATGTTCACGGTAAGATCGAGGCGCAGCCTGGGGGAATAACCGCAGACCGTGGAAGGGCGTATTATGGATACGATGAAATCATCCGTTGCCTCTTTCAGGAGTATCTCCTCGCAGAGGGCCTTGTATTTCGAATAGTCCGTCAATGGCTCGAGAGGAAGATCCTCGGTAACGTCAGGAACGTCCTTAACCCCGTAGACGCTGGAACTCGATGCATAGATGAACTTCTTCACCCCTGCTTTCTTCGACACGTCCACAAGATGGATAAAAGCATCGTAATTTATCGATTTGCCGAGGTCGGGATCCAGTTCGTAGCTCGGGTCATTCGAGATACAGGCGAGGTGGATCACTGTATCGTAACCCGGTATCTCCTTCTCCAGGAGCTTTCTGTCCCTGATGTCGCCTTTCACTTTTGCGAGTCTGGGGTTGTCCCTGACACTGTCAAGTACATCCTCTCCATAAAGGAACAGGTCCAGCACCTTGACGTCATACCCTTTCTGCAAGAGCTTGGGTATCAGAACGGCGCCCACGTAGCCCGCACCGCCCGTAACGAAGATCCTCTTTGATCTGGTCATGGCTTGATATTACCCCCGTTGTTTATTTGTATATCGACCTGTTGTACAGTATCGAATCGAGTATCCAGTGGCATAGATACTGATGGACGACCTCCACGAACCCATACTTGTCCGCGGGGACGTAGAAATTGCTTGAACCCATCTTTCGCAGCGGGTTGTTCTCGTCAAAGCCGGAAAGGGTTATAACATCGCACCCTATCTGCCCCGCCGCTTTCGCGCCGTTAAGGATGTTCTCCGACCTTCCCGAACTGCTGATGGCAATGAGCACATCTTCCTTTCTCATGAACATCTCTATAGGCTTCTCGAAGACCTTATCATAGCCGTAGTCGTTGCCGAGACAGGTGAGCAGCGCGCCGTCATTGAACGACATGGACGGGATGTTCCCGTTCTTCCAAAAATCTATGGACATGTGGCTTGAGATCGCGGCGCTTCCCCCGTTCCCGATGAAAACGACCTTCCCTTTCTTCCGCGACCGTTTCTCTATAAGTGTGCAAGAAGTTTTGACACCCTCGTCGACCGGCCTCTCCTTGCCCGAGACATCCGTACAGACAATGGAGCTGATCGTATTGATAAAGGCTTCGGGATATCCTTTTACGAATTCCTTCATTGATCACCTTTGATTCAGAATCGTATGCATGAACTCCAGCAGTTCATGTTTCTCTACAGGCTTCTTGTTCCCCATTATTTGCACGGCGAGAGCCCCGACGGCATTTCCGACAAAGGACACGAAATCGAGGGGCATGCCCTGTGCGAAACACGGCGCTGTGAAAGCAAAGAACGCATCCCCTGCCCCGACGGTGTCGACAACCTTCGTGGAGAAAATAGGCGTATAGTTAACCTCGCCCTTATTGTCCACGCCTATCGACCCTTTCTTTCCCAGGGTTACGATGAGGAAATCGCTGTTGATCTTCGACACGATCCTCCTCGCGATGCTCTCTATATCCGAGAATTTGTCCTGTGTGGCGAGACGGGCCTCTGTCTCGTCAAGACACACGAAATTCGGTTTCTTGTACTTGGTGATCATGTTGTACCCTGTGTTGGCCGCGTTTGTCTGGGTATTCACCGCGAAGATCTTCGCGTGTCTTGAAATGGCCTTGATCATCCTGTCGGTTATAAACCCGTGTCCAAAGTCGGACACAAGAACCAGATCGTAATCGGATACCACGGACTTGAGATAGTCGATTATACCGACCTCGCAGTCACCGTTAATATAGTCTTCATTGAGATAGTTGATCTCAAACAATTTCTGGTTCCTGTACTGGTCGATGTACCGTCTCTTTATAACCGTCGGGCCATCCTCTCGAAAAAAGAACTTCGGTTGCACATTGGGCCTTAGATTCTGACGGATAAAATCTTCTCTGGAGTCCTTCTTGCCCAGAAGGGTTACAAGGTGGACCTTTTCACAGATGCCCGCGATGTGATTCGCGATGATGAAAACAGCCCCGGCAAAGTCTTCGTGCGTTAGATACTTGTTCACGACAATGGGTGTTTTCGATGATCTGCCCATAGCCGTGCAATAATGGTACTCATCTATTATTCCGTCGCCTATAAGAAGAACCCTCATTTTCTTGAGGGTCTCTATCCTGTTGACCACCTGCTCGAAGCTGTACTGCTTTGAGAACTTCTGCAAAAATGTCTTTATCTCCTCCGGATATATATCAAGGAAGCTATTGATCAGATTGGACGAACTGAATGAGAAGCCCTGCGTTTCATAGATGGTGCTCTTCCCGAAATAGAACTCCTTTTCCGCTTCATAGATCTTTTCATGGATCTTCCGGTCTCTTTCCTTGTAAGCCTGGCCCTTGGCGAAAATATCGGGCTTTATCATTTTGACGCATTCGAAGGGAGTGGCCTCCTCGACTATAGATACATAATCGACCTGCTGCAAGGACGCAACATTTCCCGCCCTCATTGTCTCCGGAAAAATCGGCCTGCCAGGGCCCCGACGGACGTCCTGATCCCTGATGACGGTAACGACGAGCACGTCGCCGCGAACCTTTGCCTCCTCGAGGTGCTTGATTATCCCCGGGTGAACGAGGTCGAAGACCCCGTGGCTCTGCACAACTGTCTTGCCCGCCTCTTTGAGCTGCGACACTTTTTTGATGAGATCATTGATGAGCAATATTTTCCGTTTGATGACAGTTCTCCTCTTCAGAAATATTTTGCGAGCAACTGTGTCGACGAGAACACTATTTCATGGGTAAATCTCAGTTCCGCTCCTATTTCTCTTATCACTTCACTTTCCTTCTGGATCTTGCCCGTCTTGTCCTCAAGCTTTTCGAATTCCTGACCCTTCACGTATACGTCGGGCCTCAACAGCCGCAGTGTCTCCTCCGCCGTTGGCCACTCATTGATCGCCACGTAGTTGACACACTGCAGGGCGGCTATCGACTCTGCACGCAACCCTTCATTGAAGACAGGCCTTCCCGGCCCCTTGTCGACGTATCTGTCAGGGGTAACAGTGACGACCAGGATGTCTCCCATTTTCTTTGCGGCCTGAAAGTATTTTATGTGGCCTGGATGCATGAGGTCAAAACATCCATGACATAGCACGACTTTTTTACCCCTGTTTTTGCTATTTTCAATCTTTCCGGCCAATTTGTCAACTGTATAGATCTTCACTGCAGGCTCCTCAAGGTTTTGTATGGTCTTTCGGTGTTCCCTCAATATCATTGATAGATGACCACAGCGCCGGTATCGTGTCCGCGTGCCGGCCGGCAACGTAATAGCTTCTGCCTCCGTCGACGACGGTCCTGACCAGCATCGTTTTCCATGGCCGGAAATAGTACCTGGCATCCTGTTTCGAAGGTTCTCCGTCGATCTTTTCAGGAAGTTCGAGGACATCGCACACAAGTGTGGTAAGGTCCGTGATGGAGGCTCCCTCGGCTCTGGCAACATTGCGGGCCATGCTGAGGGCTTTGAGAAAAACCTCGGGCGCCATGACGGCGCTGCCGAAGTTCATGACGACCCCTGCCTCTATGTTCCTTATGACCTCGGCATATTTCAGAAAATCAACGTACGACGCAGCCCCTGAGGCCGCGCCGTCAAAGTTGGGATGCTCGTGGATTATATCGTAGCCTATCCCTATATGCACTGTGGCCGGTATGTTCAGCCGATAGCACGCGGCAAAAACACTAATATCCTTGTAGGGAAAATCGCCCTCATGAATGGCCCTTCCGATGGCCTCCCCCATCCCCTTCGTGCCTTCGCCGTGAGATTTGTTGATGATGTCGTTGATCCCGCCCGTTTCCCTCCACAGACCGAATTGCCCCTCCTTGATGTAGCGCGCCACACTCTCCGTGGTGGCACCGATGAGGGCAAATTCGTAATCGTGTATCATCCCGGCGCCGTTCGTTGAGAAACACGTGATATATCCCCGTTCCATAAGGTCGATGATGTATCTCTGGACACCGGAACGGATCACATGACCGCCGACCATCATAACGATGTTGCCCTGTGCCCCCTTCGCCCTGACGATGTGCCGCGCCGTCTCCCGAATCCCGGGATGGTCCCATTCGGTGGCACTCCCGAGCGGAAGGACAACATCAGTACTGAGGTCATGGACCCTTTCCCGGAGCGGCCTGATGGTCAATTTATCTCTATCGAAGAGCATTATGTCTCATCCGAGGGAACGCTATCGAGCACATATCGTGCCAACTCTTCCCAGTTGTCACTCTCGAGATCCGCAGCAACCAATCCCGGCGACTGGTCCTGTGCCGATCTCAGACGGAGCGTCCTGCAGCCTGCGTTTCTTCCCGTCTCGACGTCCACATCTCTGTCTCCGATCATAAAAGAACGGGAGAGATCGATACTGAACTTCTTCGATGCGTCGAACAGCATCCCGGGAGACGGTTTCCTGCAATCGCACCCCTCATCCGGAGTATGGGGGCAGTAATAAGCCCCATCGAGCTCTATTCCGAAATCGCCAAGCAGGGAAAGTACTCTCCTGTGAACGTTACCGGCCTGCTGGCCCGTCATATAGCCCCTTCCGATGCCTGACTGGTTGCTTATTATTATAATGAGAAACTTCTTCTTTTTAAAGTCCTTGAGCGCCGTCACAACGCCGGGTATCAGCTTCACCTGCCGGGCATATTTGGGATATCCCACGTCATCTATAATGGTGCCGTCACGATCAAGGAAAACGGACCGTCTTCGCCCATCGGTCCCGACCTTTTTTTTGTCGAGACGCACATTTTCCTGTTGGAGATCATCGATCTCCCTGCGAAGCTTCTCGTACTCCTCCATCTTCAGGCACAGGAAGTGCTGGGTCTGACGAACCCGTTCGTTGATCCCTTTCCGCGTTAGGACATAGATGTATGCCGCTTTGTTGTTGGAGTTCTTGAAACGCTGAACCTTGACGTAGCCCTTCTTAATGAGTTCCCTCAGGATAAAGTTCATACTCCCCAGACTCCGTCCTATCTTCTTCGAGAGGTCCCTCTGGGATATCTCGCTTTCCGAAGAGAGTTCGCGCAGGGTTCTGAATTGTGCTTCATTCATGGTGATGACACGATTTTGGACGAGCTACCGCCACGGCGGTTGAAACTTTCACAATGAATTGGCCGGATTATTGATTTGTTCAACCCCTGAACAGGCACATCTTCTCAATTGCACGCGCATATGTCAAGGGTTTTGTAGCGAGGAGAGACCGGAACCTCTTACCTGTGTTCTTATGTTCCGCTGATCTTCAGTCCCTCCACGTAGATCGACGGTGAACCCACGGGGCCGTAAAAGGTCAGGTCCGTACCTGTTTCCCTGATGTTTTTGAACAGGTCAAAGACGTTTCCCGAGAACATCACACCCTGGAAGGGCTCTTTTGTGCCATCCCTGTAAATGTAGCCGAGACAACCCACCGAAAAGTCTCCCGTGATGGGGTTGGCTGTGTGAGTCCCCATCAGGTCTTCTATTACGATGCCGTTGGTGATGGAAGCAAGGATGTCCCTGGAGCCCTTTTCAATATATATACCCCTGGCGCCGCATTTCGGAGGGCTCTTGAGGCTCCCGCGCACGCTGTTACCCGTCGAGGCCTTTCCCAGTTTGTTGGCGAAATAGGTATCGTAGAGAAAGGTCTGAAAGATTCCGTTCTCCACAACCGTATTCTTACGGGAAGGCACACCCTCTCCGTCGAAGGCAAAAGCATCCGGTCCGGCCATTCCCGAGTCTATTATCCTGAGGCCTTCCGCAAAGCATCGTGTTCCTTCCTTGTTCTTCAATTGCGTCTTGTCCTTGTGGAGATTCTCCGCGAGAAAAGACTCCGACAGGATGCCAAGGAGGTCCGATGCGGCTCTGGCCGTCAGTATCCCTTCGTACGCGCCCGTAGGTATCTGTTTCGCGAACAGCATGGAGACGATCTTTTCCGCGATGTCGAGGCCCATCCGGACCGGGTCAATGCCCTTGAGATCATCCGACCAGCGCCAGTCATACCATGACACTTCCTCGTTGCCTTCGGTCGCCACAGCCATCGCCGAAAAAACAAAAAGGCTCCTTCTCCCCGTTGCGAGCAGACCGTTCGAGTTCCCTATTGCCGCGTCGAGATCGACCTCCTGAAACTCGCAATTCCTGACAGCCGTGATCCTCCTGTCATACTCCCTTATCGTTCGTTCCATATCAATGAGAGTCGACTTCTTCTCCTCATCGCTTACGGCAAGTCCCCGCTCATCCCTGAGGTCAGAAGCAGGATAGTGCGCGCAGGCCGGCGCAAAGAGACTCTTCTCGTCTCTTTCCATAACGGGCACAAGGGCCTTCGCATTCGCCAGAAGCCTTTCCGCGGGGTCCTCCCTGTCATAGGTGTAAGAGAAAACAGGTCTCGAATCCTTGATGGCACGAAGAGCGTACCCCTCCTCTTCCTTGAACTCGGCGGCACAGATCTCCCCATCCCTGGCCTCGATCTTCTTCCCCTTTTCATTGAGATAGAAAACCTCGCAACTGTCAAAACTGCCACAGATTGCATCCAATACTTTCTTCATCTTTTTCCTCTCGCGCATGACGTGTCAGGTATGCTTACCCGGTGTACATTTGGGCCCTCCGGGAGGCTGGAGGGTTGAATGGCTTTGTGAACTACTCCGCTTCTTTTATCATCTGCTTCACCGTGTTCAACAGTCCGGGTAGATCATCGCGAACAACTTTCCAGATGATTTCGAGGTCAACACCGAAGTACTCGTGTACAAGCAGATTTCTGAAATCCTTTATGTCCTGCCATTCAACATCATGATGCTTCTGTTTCACATCATCGGGAAGCTTTCCTACCGCCTCACCGATAACCTCAAATTCTCTGATGACTGCCGAGCAGGTCTTTCGGTCGCTGCGGAAGCCTTCAAAGGTCATGCCGGTCGTAAATTCAACTATCGCATTGCCTGATTCCAGAATATCCGCCAGATAGAGGACCGCGTTACGCTCAGACATAGATAATATGCTTTCTTATCCTTTCCCTGACAACAGGCTTCAGCGATTGCTCAAAACCTAGGTCCACTCTTCTTGATGTTTCGCTCTCCAAGAACCTCTTGAGTTGCAGGAAGCTATGAATATTCTTTTTGTCTTCTTCCATCTCCACAACAATATCAATGTCGCTTGAAGGGGTGAAGCCGCCCCTGACCAGACTGCCAAAAACTCCGATACGGGTAACCCCAAACCTGTCCCGCAAAAACTGCTTATGCTTTTGCAAGTGATCGACAAATTTCTTCAAGGTAAGGTCTTCCATTCTCGTATCCTGTTAGATATATACATTATTGGTGGACATATTGCAAAAACCCGCTACTTCAATCCACCCTCTTTCCAACGTTCAGCAGACCGCGCACAGAATCTCATTCCGTCACCTTGCCCTGTTCCTTAACATTCAACAGGACGTTGATAAAGTTGGGCTTCGAGTCCAATTCGTGTTTTGTTGTCATTCCGGCTTCAGGCCGGTGTCTTCACTCGCGCAAGCTACATCCAGAAAATATGCGGGGATAGGAAAACCCCTGGATCCCGGATCAAGTCCGGGATGACGACAAAGAGGACTTTATCAACAACCTGTCAAGCGATTCAAGCCATTCAAGCGATTCAAGCCGTCTTTCATATTTCCCTTATCATTGCCGTTTCATCACATTCCGGGAATTTGGCGCACTTGATGCAGTCGGACCAGATCTTCTGGGGAAAGATCTTCTTGTCGGTGACGGCAAAACCGCATCTCTCAAAAAACTCCACCTGGTACGTAAGGAGAAAGAGCTTGTCTATATCGTAGGTCCTGCCTTCTTCAACGCAGGCCTCAACGAGCGCTCTTCCCACACCCCGCTTGCGCACGGTGTCCGCAACACAAAGAGAGCGGATCTCGGCGAGATTTTCCCAGCAGATGTGCAGGGCACCCGTTCCCGTAACAACTCCCTCATGTACGTGGACAAAATAGTCCCGCAGGTTATCATAGAGCTCCCCCAAGGGCCGCGGCAGCATCTCGCCCCGTGAAGCAGACTGGTTTATCAACTGGTGAATCTTTTTGACGTCTTCCACTTTCGCTTTTCTGATCATGATTGAAGCATCTCCCGCGCTATTTTTATCGTTGTGTCTGTGATCGTGGCCCCTCCGAGCATTCTTGCAAGCTCCTGTACCCTCTCTTCGGACGCAAGCTCCCGTATGGCTGTTCTCGTTCTGCCGTCTATCACCTGCTTTTCCACCAGAAAATGTCTGTCTCCATAGGCCGCGATCTGGGGAAGATGGGTTATGCAGAGTACCTGGTGTTTCTCCGACAGGTCCTTTAACCTCCGTCCGACCATGTCCGCCACCCTGCCCCCGATGCCGGCATCCACCTCGTCAAAGATGAGCGCCTTCTCCTCCTCCCCGCCGATCACCTTCTTGATGGCAAGCATGATCCTCGACAACTCGCCGCCGGAGGCTATCTTCCTCAGAGGTTTCAAGGGCTCGCCGGCATTCGTCGAGATGAGAAGCTCGATGTCGTCCCGTCCGTCCCGTTCGATGTAACCCCTGTCAGTGATAAGCACCTGGAATTGAAGCCCCCTCATGGAAAGGAACCCCAGTTCTTCGATGATCGCCCTTTCGATCCCGGGCGTTCCATTCTTGCGCCTCACTGAGAGCGCGAGCGACAGCTCCTCCACTTCTCCGGCGAGGTGTTTCCTGTCTTTCTCGAGAGCGTCGATATCACCCGTCAACCCCTTGAGGTAAACGAGTCTTTCCTGCGCCCTCTGACGGAACGACTCTATCTCCTCGAGCGTGTTGCCATATTTGTCCTTGAGCTTGAAAATCTCCGAGAGCCGATCTTCGATGCGCATCATTTCTTCTTCGTCAAAGAGGAGCGTCTTTTCGATCCCCCGTATCTCCAGAAGAAGGTCCTCGATCTCGTAGGATACGTTCTCCACCCTCTTTCTTAGTGCTTCCATGGCATCTATGGGACCCAGGGCCCTGAGCATCGCCGCGTATTTTTTGAGAAGGGCCTGGGCGGACTGCTCCGACCCCTCGAGGCCCTCCGCCATTTCTTCGAAGACCTTCCCGATCTTTTCAGCCCCCTTGAGCACCTTCAGCCGCTCCTTAAGGGTCTCTTCCTCGTTTTCGCCGATGCTCTTCTTCTCTATCTCCTCTATCTGGAATTGGAGAAGATCCATCTCCCTGTCTTTTCCTTCGGCCTCTCTCCTTCTGGCGGCAAGCCCGGCACTCACCTTTTTCAGTTCCTCGACCTTTCCGGAGAGCTTTTCCCTTTCCTGCCCGAGGCCGAGCAGGTTATCCACGATGCCCGTGTAGTTCTCCTTGTCCAGGAGGTGCTGGAACTCGTTCTGTCCGTAAACGCTTATAAGGGTCCCTCCAAGGGCCTCCATCCGTGCAAGGGTAATAGGCTCTTCATTCAAAAACGCCCGGGACCTGCCGGAATTCCCGATGACCCTCTTCAGGATGTACTCATCGCCGCCGCTTGCGAAATGGCCCACGACCTCGGCCTGTGAGGCGCTCGACCTCACCGCGTCCGGGGCGGACTTCGCGTTCATGAGCGTGGCCAGAGCATTGATCACGATGGATTTTCCCGCGCCTGTCTCGCCGGTTATGACATTAAAACCCTCTCCAAACTCGATTCTGAGTTGGTCGATGATGGCAAAACCTTTGACGCCCAGATAGGTCAGCATCCTTTACCGTTCACCCCACTTCAGCTTTGTTCTCAGTATCTCGAAATAGCCCCGCGATGAAGACTTGACGAGATGCACGGCATGGCTTGACTTCCTCACGGTGACCTCGTCGGCGTACTCGAGGGGAAAACCGACCTGACCGTCAAGGGTCAAAATGACCTTTTCATCCGCAGATTTGAGGACCGCCCGTATCACGACGGATTCAGGCAGGATTATGGGCCGGTTTGTCAATGTGTGGGGACAGATGGGAGTGACAATGAGATTCGTCAGCGACGGATAGATAAGGGGTCCTCCGGCTGCCATGGAGTAACCCGTCGATCCCGTGGGAGTCGATACGATCAATCCGTCCGCCTTGTATGTCGTCAGGTATTCCTCGTTGACGTACGTCTCTATATCGATGATCCTCGCCAGGGCGTCCTTGGTGATGACAGCGTCGTTCAGGATCGTGATATCGAAGATCGGGTCGCCGCCCCGGTTGACCCTGACATCGAGCATGATCCTCTTTGAAATACTGAAGTCCCCGTTTAAAACCTTCTCCAGAGTCGCTGCAAACTCCTCTATGGATGTCTCCGTGAGGAAACCAAGACTTCCCAGGTTGACACCGATGATGGGCACCTCTGAACCCTTACCATGGCGTGAAACGGAAAGTAGGGTACCGTCTCCTCCGAGAACCACTATGACGTCGGCACCTTCCCCGACGTGTTCCATCTCGAAGGTCTTGCCATATGCAATCTGGGCCGCCGCTTCCTCCTCCAGGACGATGGTGCTCCTGTCCCCGAACTGTCTCACGATCTCGCGGGCGATCTCCAGGGCATCTTTCTTCTCACGTTTGCACACGATATGGATCGTCTTCATGAAATATACCTTTCCTTCAAACGGTCTGATAATTCACCGAGGAGACGGAAGGCTCTCTCGACGGTTTCCGTCCGGTCGGGATTGAGAAGATTGCAGGTTGCGGGCGCAAGCATACTCCTTGCTGCGATCTCCTCCGGGGCCAGCCCTTTCGCTGCAAGGGGCCTCCACATCATCTCCATCCTCCCGGCAAGAGTACCGGCATCTTCCTTCGCGAATTCTTCTTCATAGGTAGGCACGATACCCCAGCTTACCGTTCCGCCCCCCGTTATGAAATCCTTCACCCTGTCATAATTAACGAAAATATCACCAAACCCATAGGCGTTCAACGAAATGATGTCAATGTTAAGGGAAAGAAGAAAATCCCAGTCGGGATTCCCGCACAGATGCAACCCCCGTGGACCCTCGACGCCTTCGAAGAACTCATACAACTCATCCCGTGCCTTTATGTGGTCGTAGCCACTCATGGCGTTAAAGATAAATTCCAGACCCGGGTCATCGATCCACACGAACGCATGTTCATTCCTCGCGGCAAGCTCTCTGTGCTGAGAGTTGACCCTTTTCTGGATGAACGAGAACGCAACGGTACGTATGTCATCATTATAAACTATCGGCTTGCCATTCTCATCTACAATCTTCAACGTGAGGCTCACCGGGCTGATGACCTGTCCGTGGACCGCGATATACCGGGAAAGGTCATGCCTCAGAAAGCGGCGGTACACCAGGGAATGGCTGTCGGAGAGGGCAAACCATTCGAGATCGTCCTCATGGGCAAAGAACACATCCAGTTCTTCGTAGAACATTTTCGTGTCCACGTAGCATCTGGCCGCCGCCTCATCGACAATAACACCGGGGAATCTCTCCAGCGCCTGTATATACATGTCTTCAAAAAAGGAGACTCTTGGAAGTTGCGGCCAAAAGGGAACATCGAGAGAAAAAGCGAGCTTAAGGGCTTCGTCGACGTCTTCGTGGGGAAGAATCCCCATTGCCGTTGTCGCAAGGCCTGCCTTGAAGGATATTCCCTTTTTCATCTAACATCTGTAACAAATGGACGGGGTCATGTCAAACATCTCCTGTTTCCCGCATCCCAAGGAACGCTTTCATCTTCCACCCCCTTCCTTTTTTCCTATCTATTACTAATACTATCCAATAGTTACAAGTTACCAACCGCAGAAAAAAGGTTGACATCCAATCCCAACATAGGCTATGTAATACAGATGAATCTCAGTAAGCTATCATATATCATTCTCATAACGATTATCTTTGTCGCGAGCCTCTTCGTGACAAACACCTTCTCATCCACCGGTGTATTCCTTGAGGAAGAAAGTACGGACGGATCGGCGATCATCGAGAAGACGATCGCATTTCTCAAGGAACGCAAGCCCGGCGTACCGGAAGACAGAATAAAGATAATCGCTTCCAGCGTTTATGAAGAATCCAGGAGATACGACCTTGACTACCGTCTGGTCCTCGCGATCATGAAGGTTGAGAGCAATTTCAGGAATGATGCCATCTCCAGGCGCGGCGCCCGCGGACTGATGCAGATAAACCCCTCTTCCGCGCGGTCCATAGCTCGGGAATCGGGCGTCGAAGTCAGAGGAGCGAAGTGTCTTCACGAACCTGAGAAGAACATTAAGATGGGCGTAAGCTATCTTTCCAAACTGCGGGACATGTTCGATAACATGGTCTCAGCCCTCCATGCCTACAACGCCGGCCCCGGAAGGGTCAGGAAACCTGTTAGCGAAGACAAGGTAAAAACCACCGCGTTCACCAGAAGGGTAATGAACGAGTATCGCCAGATCTCCGACGTCCTCCCCGAGCCCGACGAACAATAAGAAAACCAACGATCTCACGAAGAAAAAGGGTCCACGGGACCGAAGAAACGCCACCAGATGAAGGCGTAAGAATGTATCTTAAGATGACAAAATGCCAGACATCGGGAGACACCGTCGACGCAATGAGGAAACAACTCATTGAAAAAGCGGGAGAAGCCGCCGCGAAAATGGTCTATGCCGCCGTAACCTTCGAGGTAACCGCGGTAAGACCTCTCGCCGACTTCGGCCAGGGCTGGGAGAAAAGCTATCTAAATATCTTCCCCGGATTCAGGATGTTATTGGGGTCGAAGAGGGTCTTTATCGACTTCATGGCGCTGATGACTTGGGGCGAGAGTTCCATGCCCAGGTAAGCCGCCTTCGCTGTGCCTATGCCGTGCTCTCCTGAAAGCGTCCCGCCGAGTCGGACGGTTTCCGCAAAGATCTCTTTGACCGCCTCTTCGGCTTTGTGGCGGTCCTCGACCGTGTCCTTTATCATAATGCTCACGTGGAAGTTCCCGTCGCCGGCATGGCCGAAGCTTAAGATGGGAATGCCGTACTTCTTTTCAAGGGTCTCAAGGGTACGGATCAATGTGGGGATATGGGAACGGGGAACCACAACGTCTTCCGCTATCTTGACGGGATTGAGGTTGTAGGTAGCCTGCGAGAGGACGCGCCGGGCTTGCCAGAGCTTGTCCGCTTCCCCCGCATCCCGGGTAACATCGCATCGCACGACCTTCTGACTGACAAGGATCTTCCTCACCTTTTCAACTTGCGGCGCCACCGCCTCTTCATTGCCGTCGACCTCAATAAGCAGCAATCCCCCGATCTCCTCCGGTATGCCCATGGGGGATGCTTTTTCACTGCAGCGGATGGAAGCCCTATCCATGAACTCTATCGTTGAAGGGATGATCCTGGCAGCGATGATCGCCGAAACGGATCGGGCCGCGTCTTCGACCTCGTTGAAGAGAGCGAGGATCGTGGCCTTCGATTCGGGAAGAGGTATCAGTTTCACCGTAATCTTCGTGACCACACCGAGGGTGCCTTCGCTCCCCACGAAAAGCCGGGTGAGGTCGTAGCCCACAACCCCCTTCATCGTCCGCACGCCGGTATTGAGGATCTCCCCCGTCGGAGTCACCACCTCAAGCCCTATTACATAATCCCTTGTCACGCCGTATTTGAGTGAATTGGGCCCGCCGGCGCATTCCGCAACGTTGCCTCCCATGCTCGAGTATTTATACGAAGCAGGGTCAGGCGGATAAAAGAGACCGTACTTCGCTGTTTCCTGCTGAAGGTTGAAGGTGATGACCCCGGGCTCGACGACAGCTATGAGGTTTTCCGTATCTATCTCCAGGATACGGTTCATTCTCGTAAAGACGAGGACGACACCCTCCACGACAGGTACGGACCCGCCCGTCAAACCGGTGCCCTGTCCCCTGGGAATCACGGGAAACTTATGGCGGTTGGCAAGTTTCAGTATACCGGAGACCTCTTCCGCGGACGAAGGGAACACGATGAGGTCCGGGATGATGCCATCGGTCCTTGCATCGTACGAATAACACTGCCGCTCCTCGAGCGAATCAATGACATTCTCCTTCCCAACGACTCCCCGTATCTCATCAACAACCCTGGTTTCCACTCGTCCCTCTTTCGGCTGGATTTTTTGCGTGTAATAATACCATATAATCCTGAGATATTCATCGCCAAACAACCAAAGACGGTTCCAGGTTCCACGTTCAAGGTTCCATGTTAAGAATACGAAAACTCTTCTTCGTCTTCTAACCTTGAACTTTTGAACCTGGAACCGTCTTCTTCCTTACCTTCCCTGGGCGATGACGGTGCCAAGGAGCGTGCCTATCACGACGCCACCAAGGACTGCTACTGCCACCTGCCCGCTTCTGCCCTCTTCGCGGCGCTCCACGTAGCGAAAGTTCTCCCGGTGATACCTGACCGGCTCAGGTCTATAGTGACGGGGACTATGGTCGCGAACCACACCATATCTGGCCCCGGAGGGATTATGCTTCCAGGGATCGCAATAGCCAGGCGACGCAACCAACAACATGAACCCTGCTATACCAACCAACATCATCACAACCAGTCTTCTCATCATGTCCTCCGTTCTTGGTTTTGTCCTGTGCTAAGGCAAACTTCGTGCCATTCCCTTGTATTCCTTCCCACCTTTTCGATATCACGAGGGTTTTCGCCTCTTATACACATCGCAGGCATATCTCATTCCAATCACAATTGTCGACATCATGGACCCGGCACGACGATACCGTCGAGTTCGCATCGTCCCTATGACCTGTAACCCATAACCCATGACCTCTCTTTTTTTCTTTGCATTTTCATGTCCCGGCAGGTTATTTACAGTAAAGTCAGGGAGGTTGTATGAAGAGGATGATAATACTGGTACTGCTGTTCGCCGCGGTAACGTTCCTTGTATGGAATGTCTATGCGGATTCGGATTCCTTTGGCAAGGCCGACAAGGACAAGAGCGGTGTGATCACCGCCGACGAATATGAATCTGCGGTGAGATCGAAGTTCAAGGAATACGACGCGAATAATGATGGCAGGATCGATATGAATGAGTTCACTGCGAAGGCGCATCCCGAGGCAGTGAAAGAGTTCAACTTCATGGATAAGAACAACGACGGAGTAGTCACTGCCGATGAATTTTACAGGGCAGCTCTCCAAAGGCGTGATCAGATTGATTTCAACCGCGACTCAAAGCTCAGCAAAGAAGAATTCAATTCAACGAAGGCCCTGCCTTTTCTGAAGTTCTACTTCTAGGGGTCGACCTCAAAGGGCCCGGGGCATACATATTTATACACTACCATGAGGAGGCGAACCGGTCTCGTCGATCAGGCTGTCATTCGCGGTAACGCCTGGCCTATCCTATTCCTATGACACAGAGCACGCAACAGAAGAGCACCTTAAGCGCCTTGCATGAGCCTTTCTTCCGGACGCTGTGGATCGCCAATATAGCATCTCTCGTCGGATCATGGATGCATGAAACGGGTACGGCGTGGCTGATGACGTCGATGACGGTGTAGCCATGCTGCAGACCTCGATGACTCTGCCCTTCTTTCTCATGGCTCTGCCCGCGGGCGCACTCGCTGACATAATCAACAGGCGCAAACTTCTCATCGCCGCGCA